>Ga0163111_10000654_pt1 | contig 20823 bp, 17 predicted proteins | sample CRUFie1St18metaG_FD_109645 | JGI IMG/M metagenome (GOLD analysis project Ga0163111, IMG submission 109645) | Marine microbial communities from the Costa Rica Dome - CRUD Field 142mm St18 metaG | ecosystem: Environmental > Aquatic > Marine > Oceanic > Photic zone | place: Costa Rica: the Eastern... | reverse complement strand
CCCCACAAATCAGAAAATTTTGGATCATCATAGCCATAAAAATACTTTGGGCCACGAGCGAAATTTCCCATATCATTAGGGCTAGTGTGAGCAATGATTGTCATATCATAAGCCTTCTTCTTATAAACTTCTGATATCCAAAACCCCCACTCCACTTGTTCCACTTTAGCATTAATGCCAGCTTCAGCTAATTGTGCTTGAATTATTTCACCAGATCTCATTGCGTATGGGAAAGGAGGCAATCTCAAAGTCATTTCAGTCCCGGCTACGCCCGCTTCTTCAAACAATTTTTTTGCCTTTTCAGTATCATGTGGATATACGCCAGTTAGATCAACATACGCAGAACCATGAGGTGGGTAAAAACTACCAATTGGCACCGCCTTACCATACATCGCACCATCAATAATTTCATTCCGGTCGATAGCGTGACTGACCGCTCGTCGCACCCTAATATCATTAAAAGGAGCTTTTGCATTATTCATTGCTAAAATCACTTCTCCTTCTGTACTACCAATATTAACCCTAAATCTTGGATCAGCTTGGAATTGTGGTAACATTTCTGGAGCTGGGAACCCTGGGAAAGCGTCAATCTCTTCTGACAACATAGCAGCACTTGCCGCTGCAGCATCAGAAATAAATCGAAACTCGACTTTCTCTAAACTCACATCTGAAGCTTCACGATGGTTTTCATTTTTTACTAAAATTAATCTGTCACCACGCTTCCAGCTTGAAAACTTAAATGGACCAGTTCCTATCGGAGTTGTATTGTTATCTTCTGCCGTTTCTTTAGCTACGATAGAAGCATCACCTTTTGCCATATTAAACAGAAAAAAAGCATTTTGCTTCTTCAACTTAATCTCAATAGTTTGCGAATCTATTGCCGTTACACTTTCAATTACCTTAAAGATTTTTTTTGTTGGATTTACGCTATCTTCTGCCATAGCTCTCTCAAAAGAGAATACTACATCAGCGGAGTCAAAGTCAGTTCCATCATGATATTTTACTCCAGAAGCTAAATTAAACCTGTAGGTCAATTTATCTTCAGAAATAGTCCAACTATTCGCCAAAGCTGGAAGAACTTCACCTGCCTCCGAAACGGTAGTCAATGACTCGTAAACATTGTGTGATAACATTCCGTCAATTGATGCTGTTGCATCAGATGTTGGATCTAAGCTTGTTGGCTCTTGTTGCAGCCCAATAACAATATTTGATTTAGCAACTGATATATTAGGTGTTAAAAATACACCTAATACTCCCAAACTGACCCCCCAAAAGGAAGAATGCATTTTTTTAAGTTTCATGGTATTTCTCCTATCAATAAAATTTATTACTACTCAATCCAAAACCTGTCTCTAATCAGACTAGTATTTGATAAAGTGTGCTCACTGAGTTATAAAAACACAAGAGTATTTTTATTATTTTGTAATTTTTTTGTTAATTTCGAAAAGGAAGCAAAAGCGCCCACGACAACTTTGTTGGCTTGTCATCTTTCCAATTGAGCCCGACTTGCATCTCAGACTGTCCACCATCTGGCTCATTTTTGTAAGTATTAAAAATTCTATCCCATACTGACAAAGCAAACCCAAAATTAGTATTATGTTCTTTGTGAACCCGCGAATGATGAATTCTGTGCATGTCGGGGGTGACAACTATCAATCTGAGCGCCTTATCAATTGGCTTTGGTATCGCAAAATTTGCATGATTTAAGATTGCTGAAGCATTTAAAATAACTTCAAACAATATGACGGCAATCACTACTGGACCTAAAATATAAACTGCTAAAATCTTTATGCCCATAGAAAACAATATTTCGAAAGGGTGGAATCTAATAGCTGTGGTTATATCCATATCTCTGTCCGAATGATGGATCTGATGAAATTTCCATAAAAAAGGTATTTTGTGAGTTACAAAGTGCTGAAACCAAATAACAAAGTCTAAGATCACAATGGTTATTAATAACTCACTCCAGAAAGGTAATGAAATATTGTTGAACAAACCCAACCTATTAATTGACGCATCATACGCGGCTGCCGTAGCTGCAAAAGGAATAATTAAGCTGATAATACGTAAACCAATCGTATTAATAATACTCAACGACCAATTAGTAATCCAACGCCCTATACGTTTTTGACCAAGTTTTCTTTTGGGAAATAGCGCTTCTAAACCCAGTACCAGGAGAAATATTAACAAAAATATTCCAAATCTAAATGTGATCTCGTTAAGCATAATTGTTAAGTGGGTCTTTTTTTATGAGCTGACAAGTATAAATATTAAACTGAATAGATTTAATCTACAGATTAAGCCTCTCTTATTAATGTTCCTGCCCCATGGTCAGTAAATAATTCCAAAATTACTGCGTTCTGAACCCTACCATCTAATATTACTACAGCACGAACACCCCCTCTAATTGCAGAAAGTGCAGTTTCGGTCTTTGGTATCATACCACCTGCAATAATTTTATCTTTTGTTAATTTTCTAACCTGTTTTGCAGTCAATTGCGTAACTACATCACCTTCAGAATCCTTAACTCCAGCAACATCTGTCAGTAACAAAAGTCTATCTGCTTTTAGAGCCGCCGCTATCGCACCTGCAGCTGTATCAGCGTTAACGTTAAATGTTTCACCTTTTCTACCAGTTCCTAATGGAGCAACTACCGGTATATTATCAGACTCAAAGAAAGTTTTTAAAACCTCTGGATGCATTTCAATAGGTTTACCAACAAAACCAAGTTGAGGATTATCAAATTCACAAACCATAAGGTTCGCATCTTTTCCAGATAGTCCAACAGCCTTTCCTCCTTGATTGTTAATAGCTTGAACAATACTCTTGTTTATCTTCCCTGATAAAACCATTTCAACGACTTCAACAACAGCCTTATCGCTAACTCTTTGCCCATTAACAAAATCACTTTCTATATCTAATTTTTCCAACATCTCATTTATCATTGGTCCACCACCGTGAACAATTACGGGATTCATGCCAACTTGTTTCATAAGAACTATATCACGAGCGAAACTACCTAAGGCTTCCTCACTACTCATAGCATGGCCACCCAGCTTTATTACTACAATTGCACCATCATAGCGTTGTAAATAGGGTAAAGCCTCTGAAAGAGTTCGAGCCGTCGCTTTCCAATCTTGTTCTAATTTTTTCAATTTTAATAATTATCCTCATCATCTGGTTGAGACAGTTGATATAATGAAAAACCTAAACTGCCAAGCTAAACCATAAATTCCAAACGTATTCTTAATCTTGAGTAATTACGAATAGTATTTATAATAAACTTAATATTAAAATAATTTATTATAAGGAGGACACGGTTCTGTCTGAGCTGGCACCCGCAGAAAATGTACCTGCAAAAAATAAAATTACAAAAAAAACAGTGTTAAAAAAATCTAGTAAGCCATTTTTAAATTATTTAATAAAAGTTCTTAATGATGAAAAAGCTGAAAACGTGACCACTATAGAATTGCAAGGCAAATCTGAAATGGCAGATTACATGATTATTGCATCGGGAAGGTCATCCCGACAGGTAGTATCACTGTCTCAAAATCTATCGGATAAAATAAAATCAAAATATAATATAATTTCTAGAATAGAAGGCAAACAACATGGAGACTGGGTACTTATTGACACAGGTGATGTAATAATTCACATTTTTAAACCTGAAATAAGAGAGTTTTATCAACTGGAACAAATGTGGAATTCCACAACCTCACAGAGCACTTAATTAAATGCACATAAGTATATGTGCAATTGGAAGAATGAAAAATGGTCCATATCGTGAACTGTTTGAGAATTATCAAAAACGATTTAATCAAAATGCTCGGCTGACAGGATTCAAGAAACTCAATTTAACCGAGGTTGAAGACAAACACAGCAGTAATCAAGTGACTGAAATGAAAATGCTTGAAAATGCTACAAAAAAGTCAAGTATTGTGATTGGCTTAGACGAATTTGGGGAGCAGTTAAATTCTATCGAGTTTGCAAGTCTATTAAAAAGGCTACAAAACCAAAATGAGAAAGAAATTAGTTTTGTAATTGGTGGCGCTAGCGGGCTAGCAGTAGAATTTAAAAAATCGTGCGAAAGACTAATATCTTTCGGTCCGATGGTATGGCCACACATGCTAGCACGGGTTATGCTGTCAGAACAACTGTACCGAGCTACTACGATAATATTAAATAATCCTTATCACCGGATTTAGAATAAGTTAAACAAAGGCATCTATATGAAAAAGAAATCGCCAACTGTTTTATGCATCATGGATGGATGGGGTATTAATTCAAACAAAAATGGTAATGCTATTGCCTTAGCTAAAACTCCATTTTTTGATAAATTGATATCTAACTATCCCAATACTAAACTGATAACTCATGGACTAGATGTTGGCTTGCCAAAAGATCAAATGGGTAATTCTGAAGTTGGGCACACTAATATTGGTGCGGGCAGAGTAGTTTATATGGATCTGCCAAAGATTGATAAATCAATTTCCTCTGGTCATTACAAAAAAAACCCTGTGTTATTAGAGTTCATACAAAAATTAAAAGAGAGTAATGGAACAGCTCACATTTTAGGTTTGGCTTCAGATGGTGGGGTCCATTCATCAATGAACCACCTATTAGAAACAATCCACATTATTAGTGAATATCGCATACCAATATTTATTCATGTCCTTACAGATGGCAGAGATGTTGCCCCAAGGTCTGCTGAAAAATTCATAAAAAAGTTAATAAAAAATTTACCAAAAAATGCTAAAATTGCTACATTAATGGGCAGATACTTTGCTATGGATAGGGATAACCGCTGGGGTCGAACTGAGCGAGCTTACAAGGCTATCATTTCGGGACAAGGGCGTAAATCAGAGAATGCTTTGAATGCAATTAAAGAAAGTTACAAAAAAAATGAAAGTGATGAGTTCATCACACCAACGATAATTTCTTCTTACACAGGAGCCTCAGATGGAGATGGTCTAGTATGTATAAATTTTAGATCTGATCGAGTCAGACAAATAATGTCAGCTCTTGGGGACCCTTCCTTTGAAGAATTTAATATTTCAAAGCGATCTAAATGGGAAAAAATAATCAGCATGACTAAGTACTCTGATGAACACAACAATTTTGTATCTCATTTATTTTCCAATGAACCAATAAAAAATACTCTGGGAGCCTGGGTATCCAAACATGGTTGTACTCAACTAAGGTTAGCTGAGACAGAAAAGTATCCTCATGTAACATTTTTTCTTAACGGTGGCGTGGAAAATACCCAACAAGGCGAAACCAGGATTATGCCGGCAAGTCCTAAAGTTTCAACTTATAATTTGGCTCCAGAGATGTCGTCTGAAAAAGTTACTCAAAATCTGATCCAAGCCATTAAAAACAAAGTCGATCTAATTATTGTGAACTATGCAAACCCAGATATGGTAGGACATACTGGTGACTTAAATGCTACTATCAAAGCTTGTGAGGCAATCGATCGAGCCTTAATTCAAATTGTTACTGCTTTGCGAAATGTAAACGGTTGCATGTTATTGACCTCAGATCATGGAAATTGTGAAAAGATGATTGATTACGAAACCAACACACCTCATACAGCGCATACCACAAACCTAGTACCCGCGATACTAGTTGGCCGCCAAAATAATCTTCGTCCAGGAGGTAGATTGGCCGATATTGCACCTACAATTCTAGAATTAATGCAATTACCAAAACCAGCAGAAATGACTGGTGAAAGTTTATTATGCTGACTCCTCTTATTAAATCCATGAAAATGCCAAGATCCTACAAAGATAAGAATTATAAGAAGTTGAATTACCATCTCAATGAAATATATGATAGACAGTTAAAACATGCAGAACATATCTAATTGGAAGACAAAAAAATGAAAAAACAGGTTTTCGTAGCATCAGCTTTTGGAGTAGTCATGAGTATTTTTCTCGTACTTCAGATAGCAAATCCCATTAAAGCAAATGAAACGTCTTCCGATAAATCCACCTATGAACAGTTATCATTGTTTGGTGATATTTTTGAACAAATACGTACAAAATATGTTGAAGAAGTTGATGATGTCGAGCTTATTAGAGCCGCAATTAATGGTATGCTTACCTCTCTAGATCCGCACTCAAGTTATTTGCCTCCAAGTGATTTTGATCAAATGCAAGTTCAAACCAGAGGTGAATTTGGTGGACTGGGAATAGAAGTAACGCTTGAAGAGGGCTATGTTAAGGTTGTCTCGCCAATTGATGACACTCCCGCTTTTCGAGCTGGTATCGAAGCTGGAGATTTAATCACGTCAGTTGACGGAGAGAGTTTATTGGGTATGTCTTTAGATGAAGCGGTTAAGCTCATGAGAGGTCCAGTTGGATCAGAGATCATTTTAACCATTTATCGAGAATCAGTCGAAGAACCTTACGATGTCACGATAATTCGTGATACGATAAAACCTGTTGTCGTCAGGCATAGATTAGAGGGAAATTCAGCATATATAAGACTAACGACTTTTAACGATCAAACATATAAAGGTTTGGCAAAGGGTATAAAATCCATGATAAATGAGGCCGGAGGAATAACTAATATCAATGGTTTTATAATAGATCTTAGAAATAATCCCGGTGGGCTCCTAAGCCAGGCGATAAAAGTATCTGATGCTTTTTTAGATAAAGGAGAAATTGTTTCTACCCGAAGTAAACATAAAGGTGACGGTGATAGGTTCAACGCGGTTAGAGGAGATTTAACAAAAGGAAAGCCTATTATAGTAATTATTAATGGAGGGTCTGCATCAGCATCAGAAATTGTTGCTGGCGCCCTTCAGGACCATAAGCGCGCAATTGTCCTAGGAACTAAAAGTTTTGGAAAAGGATCCGTTCAAACTATAATGCCCTTACAAGGAAATGGCGCAATTAGATTAACAACTTCCCGATATTATACACCTTCAGGACGTTCTATCCAAGCAGTAGGCGTTGTTCCAGATGTTTTAGTAGAGCAAACAAAAATGACTGATAACAGTGATGATCTTAAATCAAGAACCGAGGCAAACTTAAAAGGCAGTTTAGAAAACGATTCCTTATCTGATAACGATAGACTAAGATTAGAAGAAGAAGAACGCGCACTAAATGAAAAGGCTAAGCTAAGGCGGGAAGATTATCAATTATCATATGCACTTGATTTGCTAAAAGGGTTTTCAGTGCTACAAAAAAATAATTAAACGTCTTAGAAAATAGTCGATATGACCCCTGAAGAAATATCCTTGTTGCCATATAGACCATGCGTTGGCATCGTTTTAACAAATAAAGACAGAAATATTTTTGGAGGACAGCGCATCGATAATTACTTAAATGCGTGGCAAATGCCACAAGGAGGGATTGATGAGGATGAAAATCCATTAGAGGCCGCTTTTCGTGAATTAGAAGAAGAAACCGGCATTAAAAAAAATGCTGCCTCTTATATTGATCATATGAATGAATGGATTCCTTATGACCTACCAATCGAGCTGGTGCCTAAATTGTGGAGCGGTAAATATAAAGGTCAAATGCAACAATGGTTTTTATTTGAGTTTTTAAAAAGTGATAATTTGATTAATATTAATACAAAACATCGAGAATTTCGAAATTGGAAATGGATGAAAAAAGAAGAAATGTTGCAAAATATTGTACCTTTTAAACTAAATACATATCAAATAGTGTTTCAATATTTTGCTAAACATCTTAATAGTTAGTTTTTTTTAAAGTTTCAGTTACCTTACTTGCCTGCTATGGTAACTTAACTAACTCAGAAGCCTATGAAAGAAGATAATGATGTCCAAATATGAGATCTCAAAAACTGGATATTATTCGCAAAGCAAGCTGTTTAAATGGATATGGTCAGATTACTTAAAAAATTATAAAATGATGCTCATAATAGCCGTTATTTTAATGATCATCGAAGGTAGCACATTTGGGCTTTTGAGTTACTTTATCGAACCTATGTTTGATCAAGTTTTTGAGAAAAAAGACTTCACAGCTATAAAATGGGTTAGTTTGAGTGTCGCAGCGATCTTTATCGTTAGAGCATTTAGCGCATTTTTCAATAAGTTAGTAACGATTTATATTGGGCAGAAAGTTGTCGCAGAAATACAAGAAAATTTGGTGCGACATTTGTTAACCTTTAGCCCAAATTTTTTTCAAGCAAACCCTCCAGGATCCTTAATAGAGCGTGTTAGGGGAGACACCGCTGTAGTTGAAAGAATCTGGGCAACTGTTTTAGCGGGTTCATTTAAGGATTTGATAGCGGTTTTTTCACTTTTAATAGTGGCAATTTCAATAGATCCAATATGGGCGTTAATTGCACTTCTTGGAGCTCCACTATTGGTAATACCTATATTTTTTCTGCGGAAATTAATTCAAAGAACATCTAGGGGTTCAAGATCTGCAGCAGCAGATTTAGCAACGCGACTTGATGAAATATTTCATGGTATTTCTTCAATTAAGCTAATAAATGGTGAGAAAAGAGAAGCATCCAAGTTTAAAGTTAGATTAAATACTTTCGTTAAAAATACAATTTCTTCCGAGGCTGGAGTAGCTGCAATACCATCTCTAATGGATGTTATTGCTGGGATAGGATTTGTCGGTGTACTAACCTATGGTGGCTATCAAATTATTGAAGGCACAAAAACTGTTGGCGAATTTATGAGTTTTTTCACAGCAATTGCACTTTTATTTGAGCCTGTTAGGCGATTGGGAACAATTGGTGGAGCATGGCAAACTGTTTTCACAAATTTAGAACGTATACGTAATATTTTTGACCTACAGGCGGACATTAAACCTCCTAAAAGTAATCAACAAAAAGAAGTGAGTTTTGAAAAAGAAATTAAATTTAAGGATGTGTTTTTATCCATAAATGAAAAACATATTCTACGTGGTATAACATTTACCGCTCAAGCTGGAGAAACAACTGCGATTGTTGGTCCGTCGGGTGCAGGGAAAACGACAATATTTAATCTTATTGGTAGACTCACTGATCCTGATCAGGGGCATATAGAAATTGGAAATATTTCGGTAAAAAATATCGCCTTAGAGGAACTACGAGACAACCTCTCGTACGTTTCACAAGACTCATGGCTGTTTGATGAAAGTGTTGAAGATAATATAAAAATTGGTAGACCAAATGCATCAGAAGAAGATTTTAGAAACGCTCTTGTATCTGCCAAGGTAAAGGATTTCATTACAGAAATGCCAAATAAAGAAAAAACACCTGTTGGGCCACGAGGATCAAATTTATCTGGCGGTCAAAGACAACGGGTCGCGATTGCAAGGGCAATACTGAGAGACACTCCGATTTTACTTTTAGATGAGCCAACATCAGCTTTAGACAATGAAGCTGAAAACCAGATCACAAAAACTTTATCAGCATTACCAGGAAACAGAACAACCTTAATAATAGCTCACAAAATTTCGACCATCAAAAATGCAGATCATATTTTGGTGTTAGATCATGGCCTAATCATCGATCAGGGCAAACATGAAGATTTAGTTGAAAGATGTGAAATCTACAAATCACTCTATAAAATGGAAGAAAAATAGTTTAATTAGATGTTCATTTTGGCGATAAAATATTTTCTACAATCTTATTTTTTAAGTACACTCCGTATCATTAGAATGAAATTTAAATTGGGTATACAAAATTAAAATATTATTGTCGCATATGAAATTTATCATATAATACTATTTTTACTTAAATGATTTACTTGATTTGTAAAATTCTGATAGTTTTTATTACTGTATTGCAAAGAATGTCACGGATCGATATCAACCTTTTGATTAATGTAGGAGTGCACAAAATGTGCGGAATAGTAGGATTATTTTTAAAGGACAAGTCATTAGAGGCAGAGTTAGGTTTATTATTAACAGACATGTTGGTAACCATGTCTGATAGGGGACCCGATAGTGCAGGTATAGCTATCTATAATAATTCAAAACAACAGTGCTCAAAAATAACGATTCAGTCAATGAACCCAGTTGAAGACTTTAAGGAAATTAAAACTAAATTAACTCAATTGTCTGGTGCTGATTTAGAGGTCCAAATTGTCGATACGCACGCTATAATAACAATCGACTCAAAAGATAAAGATAAGATCAAGCAAATACTAAAATCTTCATTTACCAATCTACGAATTATGAGCATTGGTGATTCTATCGAGATATATAAGGAAGTTGGGTTGCCTGAGGAAGTAGCAAATCGATTTGGTTTATCTAAAATGACAGGGAGCCATGGAGTTGGGCACACAAGAATGGCTACTGAATCCGCCGTCACCACATTAGGGGCACACCCATTTTCAACAGGTGAAGATCAATGTCTAGTACACAATGGCTCTTTATCAAATCATAACTCACTAAGACGCAAATTAGGAAGATTAGGTGTCAATTGTGAAACAGATAACGACACGGAAGTAGCTGCCGCATATATTACTCATAAAATGAATAATGGTTTTAATTTAGGAGATGCCTTAAATGCTAGTTTAAGGGATTTAGACGGTTTCTATACTTTTTTGGTTGGAACAAAAAATGGATTTGGAGTTTTGCGTGATCCAATAGCATGTAAACCGGCTGTTCTTGCCGAAACAGAGCAATATGTGGCATTTGGTTCAGAATATCGCGCTTTAGTGAATTTACCAAACATCGATGATGCCAAAATCTGGGAACCTGAGCCAGCAACAGTTTATTTTTGGGAGCACTAATTAATGGAAACAATTGATCTAACAACTTGCACGCTTCGAGAGCTCAATGACCGACTACAAAGACAATCTGAAGTAACAAACGAAAACCAATGGGAGGTTTTGAACCCAAAAGGTGCTCACGCTATCGCTGTTGGATTGAATGCCCCTTTAGAAGTATTGATAAAGGGCTCGACCGGATACTACTGCGCTGGGATGAACCAAAAAGCTGAAATAATAGTTCAAGGTTCAGTAGGGCCCGGTGTGTGTGAAAATATGATGTCAGGGAGTGTTTGTATTGAAGGTGATGCAAGTCAATATGCGGGTGCAACTGGTCAAGGTGGATTATTAACAATAAAGGGAAATGCAGCCTCTAGGTGCGGGATATCCATGAAAGGTATTAATATCGTAGTGTATGGAAATATCGGACATATGTCTGCATTCATGGGACAATCTGGCAACCTAGTTGTACTTGGAGATGCTGGGGATGCTCTAGGTGATAGTCTTTATGAAGCAAGGCTCTTTGTTAGAGGAAAAGTATCATCTTTAGGGGCTGATTGTATCGAAAAAGAGATGAAACAAAAACACTTAGATATATTACAAGACCTTTTAACAAAATCAGGGGCAGATGCAGACGTGAGAGACTTTAAAAGATATGGCTCTGCGAGAAAGCTTTATAATTTCGATATCGATAATGCAGGGGATTATTAAATGACAAATCAAAACATACCCATGACAACGCCTGTAAAGCCATGGACATTTGATGATTATACGAATTCTTACATCCGGCGTGCAGCATCAACTGGTATTTATGATATCAGGGGAGGTGGTGCTAAACGCCGCGTTCCACATTTCGATGACCTATTATTTTTAGGAGCTTCAATGTCAAGATATCCCTTAGAAGGATATAGAGAAAAGTGTGACACAAAAGTTAAATTGGGAACCAGGTTTGCAAAAAACCCAATAGAACTAGACATACCTATTACAATAGCTGGAATGAGCTTTGGCGCTTTGTCTGGTCAAGCTAAAGAAGCAATTGGTAGAGGAGCAAGTGCTGCCGGAACTTCTACAACAACAGGTGATGGCGGTATGACCCCGGAAGAAAGAGGTCATTCTTCCAAATTGGTATATCAATATCTTCCTTCAAGATATGGTATGAACCCAGACGATTTGAGAAAGGCGGATGCTATAGAAATCGTTGTAGGTCAAGGGGCAAAGCCTGGAGGTGGGGGAATGCTCTTAGGCCAAAAAATAAGTGATAGAGTAGCTGAAATGCGAAATCTTCCAAAAGGAATAGATCAAAGATCGGCGTGTCGTCACCCTGACTGGACCGGTCCAGACGACCTTGAAATAAAGATCCTCGAATTGAGAGAAATCACAGGTTGGAGAATTCCAATTTATGTTAAAATCGGTGGCGCTCGTCCATATTTTGACACAACATTGGCAATAAAAGCGGGAGCAGATGTTGTTGTTTTGGACGGCATGCAGGGTGGCACAGCAGCCACACAGGATGTATTTATAGAACATGTTGGTCAGCCAACCCTAGCATGCATCAGGCCTGCTGTAAGAGCGCTACAAGAACTAGGGATGCATAGAAAGGTGCAACTTGTATTATCTGGGGGAATAAGAACTGGCGCAGACGTCGCAAAAGCACTAGCTTTGGGGGCTGACGCAGTGTCGATTGGTACAGCTGCATTGATCGCATTAGGGGATAATGACCCAAAGTTAGAAAATGAATATAACGAATTAGGCACAACGGCTGGTGCTTATGATGATTGGCACGAAGGACGAGATCCAGCTGGAATTACGACTCAAGATCCAGAGCTATCCGCTAGACTAGATCCAAAGACCGCGGGAAGACGGTTAGAAAATTATTTGAAAGTTATGACTTTAGAGGCTCAAACAATAGCTAGAGCTTGCGGTAAAAATCATATTCTTAATTTGGAACCAGAAGATTTATGTGCTTTAACAATAGAAGCTGCTGCCATGGCTGAAATTCCACTGTCAGGCACAACCTGGATACCAGGAAAAACTGAAATGTAATTACATAAAAGGGATATTAAAATGACAAAAGATTTAGAAAAATTCGCAAAGAAAAATGGTGTGAAATATTTTATGATTTCTTTTACTGATTTATTTGGTGGGCAGCGAGCCAAACTCGTCCCAACTCAAGCAATCGCTGATATGCAAGAAGAAGGAGCTGGTTTTGCAGGTTTTGCAACTTATCTAGATATGACCCCTGCTTTTCCAGATATGTTAGCTATTCCTGACCCTGAATCTGTTATCCAGCTTCCATGGAAACCAGAAGTCGCCTGGGTAGCCAGTAATTGCGTGATTGAAAATGAACTTGTTAAACAAGCACCCAGAAATGTTCTAATAAACCAAATTGAAAAAGCTACTGCAAAAGGTCTTCGCATTAAGACCGGTATTGAAGCAGAATTTTTTCTTCTTAATCCAGAAGGTACAGAGTTATCAGATGAGTATGATACAGCCGCCAAACCCTGTTATGATCAACAATCAGTAATGCGTCGATACGATGTGATAGCAGAAATTTGCGATTATATGCTACAATTAGGCTGGAGCCCCTACCAAAATGATCATGAGGATGCAAATGGTCAATTTGAAATGAACTTCGAATTTGATGATGCATTGAGAACTGCTGATAAACATTCATTTTTTAAATTTATGACTAAGTCCATTGCAGAAAAGCATGGAATGAGAGCAACATTCATGCCTAAACCCGTAGAGGGCTTAACAGGAAATGGCTGTCATGCTCATATTTCAGTTTGGGATAAATCTGGAAAGGTAAATGCATTTGTTGATAGAAATGGAGAACTTGGTTTATCGGATAAAGGTTACAATTTTCTTGGTGGGATTATGAAGCATGCGACTGCAATGGCAGCAATTACAAATCCTACAGTAAATTCTTACAAAAGAATAAACGCTCCAAGAACAACTTCTGGGGCAACATGGGCTCCAAATACAGTGACATGGACTGGTAATAATAGAACTCATATGGTCAGGGTTCCTGGCCCTGGACGGTTTGAATTAAGATTACCAGATGGTGCAACAAACCCATATCTTTTACAGGCAGTAATAATCGCTTCAGGAATGGATGGCCTTGCCTCTGACGCTAATCCTGGGAAAAGATATGATATTGATATGTATGCTGAAGGTTATAAGGTGAAAGGTGCACCTAAGTTACCGCTTAACCTATTGGACGCATTGCGTACATTTGATAAAGACAGAGCGCTTAAAGAGGCACTTGGCATTGAGTTTTCTAATGCTTTTTTGAAATTAAAAAATGAAGAATGGAGTAATTTTTGTTCACATTTTTCAGCGTGGGAAAAAGAAAATACATTAGATATTTAGATACTATCTTTTAAAATTTTATTAAGAAATAAAACGGGAATTAACCCTACTAAAATAATTAGTAATGCCGGTATAGAAGCTTGACCCATTAATTCATCATGGGCAAATTGATATGTAAAGGTAGCAAGAGTCTCAAAATCAAAAGGCCTTAATAACAAAGTGATTGGCAGTTCTTTCATAATATCTACAAATGCAAGTACTCCGCCAGCAATAATAGATTTCTTTATTAATGGAATAGTTACGCGCGAAACTGTTTTCTGAAACGATAAACCCAAAGTCCTACTCGCCCAAACTAAATTCGGTGAAGTCCTGGTTAGTCCTGATAAAACAGCACCATAACCAACTGCTTGAAATTTCACGATGTAGGCAAAAATTAGCATAAATAATGTACCACTGAGAAATAAGTTCATACCCTCAGTACTTAGAATGCCCAAAGCTTTGTCCAACACTCCAACAAATACTAAAATTCCTATAGCGAGCATCGTACCGGGAAACGCATATCCAGAAGCTGAAAAATTAGCAATTGTTCTCAAATACGTCTTTCCACTAAAGTATGCTGTAGAAGCCATAGTTGTAGAAACAATTATTATGCAAAGCGCGCCACAAATGGAAATAATCAGAGTATTCATAAAGATTTTAAATACCTCGTTAAAATTATGGTAGTCTAATGAAGTTATGGCATTTGAAATTAAAATCAGTACCGGTATAAAAAACCCTAAAAAAACTGGTACTAAGCAAGCAACTATGCAAAAAGCAGCCTCAATACCATTTATAAATTTAGCGTTTTTATTTGTTTGTCTTGAACTAGTATCATTAAACCTTTTTCCCGCCCTTGATTTAATCTCCACAAGCAAAAGCAATAAAATAAAAATGAACGTAAATGTTGAAATCTGTGCAGCAGCGTTAATATTGTTCATACCAATCCAAACATTAAAGATACCCAAAGTTAATGTCTCTAATGCAAAATATTCAACTGTTCCAAAATCTGATACGACTTCCATGCAAACTAATGCCAAACCAGCAACTATTGCAGGGCGAGCTAAAGGTAAACTTATATTCCAAAATAAATTTTTTTTATATAATTGAGAAACCTCATAATAGCTATTAGGTGTTTGCCTAAAAGCTGTTTTTGCCAGCAAATAAATATAAGGATACAAAACAGCAGATAGTACAAATATTGCTCCACCCAGAGACCTTATCTCAGGAAAAACATAGTCTGAAGCAGTCTGCCACCCCATTAAATCACGAAGAAACCCTTGTACAGGTCCAGCATATTCAAAAAAATCAGTATATGCATATGCTACTAAATAAGCAGGACAAGCCATGGGTAACAACATCAATATTTCCAGTAAATTACTGAACCAAAATCTATAAGTTGTTAAAATCCAGGCAGTTGTAATTCCAAATATCAGTGAAAATATTGACACACCAATCATTAATAATAGTGTATTACTAACGTATCTTGTTAGAACCGTTTCAAATAAATGCTTCCACAATCCTTCGCTATCGCCAAAGCTAAGTAAAATCAAAGCTATCAAGGGACAAAAGATCAAGATAGATAACAGCATAACCGTTATCTGCCAAAAATCTAAATCTCTCAAATGTGGCAACATTATTGTTACCAACCGACCCTATCAATAACTTTTTGTGCATCTCTAGATAATTCTGCAATTTTCAGAATTGGCAACTTGTCTTCTTTAAACTTTCCCCAACTTTTCAATTCTTCAGATGGTTCTACCTTCGGATTTACAGGATACTCAAAATTAATTTCACCATAAAGTGTTTGAGCAAATTTATCAGTTAAAAATTCTAACAATAGTATCGCAGACTCTTTATTTTTCGAATATTTTGCAACACCACCTCCAGAAATATTTATATGCGCTCCCCTATCATTTTCACCTTGATTGGGAAAAATCAAGTTCAGGGATTTTGCCCAATCTCTTTGCTCCTCAATTTCAGAGTACTTTAACTTTCCAAAATAATAATTGTTTATAATCGCAATATCACACTGACCTTCATATATCGCTTTAACTTGTGCTCTATCATTTCCTTGGGGCCTTCTTGCAAGATTCGAAACTAAGCCTTCTGCCCATTCTTCAGCTTTCTTTAATCCATGCGCTGCAATCATTGAGGACATTAAAGCACGACTGTAAACATGGCTCCCGGGCCTAGTGCAAATTTTACCTTTCCACCTAGAATCCGCTAAATCTTCAACCCGCTTTATAGCTCCAACCTCTACACGATCTTTAGAAGTTACAATTATTCTAGAGCGCTTTGATAATCCAAACCAAGTATTATCAGCACTACGAAGATGCATTGGAATATTTTCTGATAATTTTTCAGAATTTATTGAACTAAGAAGATCCATGTCCTGGTAAATATATAATCGACCAATATCCACGGTTAAGACTACATCAGCTGGACTATTTTTACCTTCGGACCTCAGCCTTTGAGCTAAACCTTTTGTTGAATAAATTACATTGGTAGTAATTCCTGTTTTTTTTGTAAATTCTTCTAGAAATGGGTTTATTAAAAATGGCTGACGGTGAGAGTAAATATTCAGCTCAGTGCTTTTAGCAATATTTGTCCATGTTATTGATATAAGAATCATGATCCCTAATAATTTAAAAACTTTCATTATTTAAACCTCGCTTTCCGGTTTTATTTTTAATTGATGTAGCAAATATCGAATTTAATTTTGATACTAGTTGATAAGAAAGAAACCATAAATTTTTTACTTTTTTTATTAAATAAGTATAAATTTCTGTTATGGGCAAAATATAAAGAGAAAATAAACTATGATTATAATCTTTTTCAAACTCATCCAAACCTAATGTCAATGAATCTGTTTCAGTTGAATGATGTAGAGATCCAAACAACCAATCCCATAACGCGAGACTTGCTCCAAAATTTTTATCATGATGCTCTCTTGCCACTGAATGATGTAGCTGATGCTGAGCAGGTGAAATAAAAATATATTCCAACCACTTCCAATATCTTATCCCTATATGAGAATGTCTTAGATTTGAGCCTGCCACATTAAAAGCAAATACGAGAATATTTACTCCCAAAATTGTTAATAGATCAACACTATTACCAAAAAGATAGACAAAGGAGGATATTGATATCCCTTGTGTAAAAGCTGATCTGAGGGTGAAAACAATTCCTTCTAATGGATGGGTTCGATAAATTGTTATTGGTGTTAGTTGCGTCGCGGAATGATGCACTTTGTGAAGTGACCATAATATTGGCCATTTGTGCATCCAGCGATGAACAAAATATTTGGTTAAATCATCCAGAACAAACACAAAGACAGTAAAACTTGCAATAATCCATGTTTTTGACACATCATGAAATAAATTGGAATGAAACAAATCAATTTTGTGTAAAAAATGAAAGATAACCGTAGCTATCGCAATTTGAGAAATTAAAAGTGGCGAAATAAAAAAGGTGAATCCTCTGTTTAAAAGAAACACTAAATAATCACTTTGAGACGATTTTGAAAAAAACACTTTTCTGTCAAACACTCTCCAAAATGCTTCCTTTATCGGAGTTTTTTTTAACAAAACAAGCCACAATAACGCTATTATAATTGATAAAAGTAGGTAACCTACAAATATTCTTTTTTTCGGATTACTAAAATGCTCAAAGGCAACGGAAAAAATATCAAATATCCACATAGTAAAGCTCGTTAGAAGAATATTGATTGTTCGGCAAGATTACTTTCTTGCCGAACAAAATTTTAATTTGCTTTAATCATTTTCAGCACTGTCGGAATCACCAAGTTTATCCGCTAATGCTTCCATGCTAGCTGTTTGATCTTTAGATCTTGCTTCAACAGAAAATTCATCAATCAGAAGTTTTTGAAGTTTAAGCATATGTAGCTTATATTCACCCCAACTGGAAGCTTCGTCCTTCAGATATTCCCCACTTGAATCTACTCCTGTAACTTGAGAAGCGTTTAATGTGACGGGTCCAAAGCCAATCAATCGATTAATCTTAACAGCAGTTTCACCTAAATTATCTTTACCTGCTTGTAGAGCCATTGAAAAACCTTTTAGTTCTCCCCAATGCTTGCCATATTTTGCATAAGTGGAGGTCACATCTTCACCAGCATCCATCATCTCTTCCATTTTAGTAATATCGTTATAAACCGACCCAGCATACTTAAAGGTTGATTCAGCGATGACACGCTGCCAGTTTTCACCAATAATTGCAGCATAAGCCCTCAATTGAGCTCTTTGTGCATCGGTCAAAGCTTCACCATTAGCAGAAGTGATCAACTTTCGACCATCCAAAAACGCTTTTGTTACGGTGTGAAGATAATTTGTTTTCCCACCTTTATCAAAGCTTGCTGCATAATAAGCATGTGCAAAAGTCATTTCTGACTTCAGATCAATCACACCATCACCATTAGCATCAGATGCCGCAAAGTTTTTCTTTTTAGTTACTTCATAACTCTCTTTGGCAGTCAAATTTAATGTATGTGCCGCTGCTCCCCAATAACCAAACGCTTCATCCCAAACATGCTCTTTGCCTGTGTAATGCTTGCCATCCTTATAAGGCTTATCATTTGGCTTATTATCGGCTGCCAATTTTTCATCTAGATAATTGTCTACAGCCTGATTATAAAATACCGCACCCATGGCAAATTTGGATATTAATTGTGGGTAGTTATAACCTGTTGAGGGATCAAACCCACCATCTGTTACAGCTGCTTTCTTAATCATAAACTCTAAAACTTCAGCACCAGTCATTTGACCAGGCCAACCATTTATAACACCCTTGTATGACTTATTGGAAAGCTTCTTACCTTTTGAAAGACTATTCATTAGAGTCTGCTTCATTTGGTAATCATCTTTTGAAGCAGGTGCGATAATCGCTTTATTCTTATCAGAACCTGCAAAATATGCCATCATTTCTGCCTCTACATCAGCAGCATTAGAGCCACCATCACCTCTTGATGCAAGTTTTTTCAAACTATCATGCAAGACGTGTCGCGCTATTTGTCCTGAATAGGATACAGAATTCGTGGCCGATCCTTCATAACCTTTAACGGTCACAGGAAAAGGGCCATAATTATTTGCCGCATCTCCGAAAGCAGAACTGGCAATCATTAGTGGTGATAAGCCAGCTACTAATACACTCGCCGCACCAAGCCTTATCTTATTTGTAATCATTTTACTTCATCCATTTCTTAGATATTATTGAGACCAATTAACCTTACTATTTTAATCAGGTATCGTCAGGTAATCTGAATCTAGTTTACTGTCAATAGTTTATTAAATTTGTCAGATATTATAACAATAGCAAAATCTCTAAGAATCTATGCTCATTTTGGAGCAAACTAAGCTTTTTCAGAAATCAAAATAATGATGGTTACATATGAGAACTTATGACATCATAAACAAAAATGAATAATGTTGACGGAAGATGGAAACCTGAAATGCTTACACGTTATCTGGTTGTATTTGGTGCAAGTGTAACTCAGTTTACAGTAATAGGTATCCTATTTTCCTACGGGGTCTTCTTTAAAGAACTTGAAATTGAGTTTGGATGGTCAAGAACGATACTCTCAAGTTGCACAGCAATAGCCTTCTTATCAATGGGAATATTTGCCATTATTGCTGGTCGTTTAACCGATAAATATGGGCCAAGCATAGTGTTAGGGATAGCAGGAGTATTATTCGGTTTAGGTTTTGCATTAATCTCTCAAATTAGTGAACCATGGCACTTATTTATTATTTTTGGTCTATTTATAGGAATAGGGTTAAGCACCCACGACGTTGCAACTTTATCAACCATTGCCCATTGGTTTTCAAAAGGTAGAGGATTAATTACCGCCATCGTTAAAATTGGGACAGCGTTTGGTCAAATGTTACTACCCCTTATCGCTACGTTTTTAATTCTGACTTTTAATTGGAGTATCGCAACTATAATTATAGGAATTTCTGCCATTTTTTTACTACTATTTTCCGCTTTGACAGTAAAATTACCGAAGAAAATATCCATCGGCGAAAGTCAGAAAAACAATACTGGGATGACGTTTAGCGTTGCCTCAAAAACAATAACATTCAAGAAATTATGTCTAATACAATTTCTTTTTTTCCCAACATTAATGACGATCCCAACGCATATAGCAGTACATGGTACTGACTTGGGAATGACACAAACAAAAGCAGCTTTCTTACTCTCTATGATCGGTGCGGCAAGTATAGTTGGGCGTTTAGCTGTCGGGTTATTTTTAGACAAGATGGGAGGAAAAAAATCTTATCTATTTTGCTTCATTCCTATATTATTGAGCTTAGCAATCTTCATGGTTACCACTAACCATATGTTAGTATTTATATTCGTTGCTCTTTACGGTTTTGCACATGGGGCATTATTTGTTGTTGTGCCACCAACTTTAGCTGAATACTTTGGATTACGTGACCACGCCTCATTATTTGGAATTATTGTATTCTGTGGGACGATTGGGGGCGCAATTGGTCCTATATTAGCTGGTATGGCTTTTGACTTAATGGGAACATATAAAATTGCTTTTGCAACATTATTTATTCTTGTTGTTTTAAGTTCTATTGTGGTTTTAACATTACCAAATGTGAATAATTATATCTTTAACAAACAAGGAGCTTGATATGGACCATACTCTTGAAGGGGGCTGCACTTGTGGCGAGACACGTTATCAAATCTTAAAAAAACCTATGTTTGTGCATTGCTGTCACTGTCATCTATGCCAACAGCAAACAGGTTCTGCGTTTATAGTT
>Ga0163111_10000653_pt1 | contig 20844 bp, 46 predicted proteins | sample CRUFie1St18metaG_FD_109645 | JGI IMG/M metagenome (GOLD analysis project Ga0163111, IMG submission 109645) | Marine microbial communities from the Costa Rica Dome - CRUD Field 142mm St18 metaG | ecosystem: Environmental > Aquatic > Marine > Oceanic > Photic zone | place: Costa Rica: the Eastern... | reverse complement strand
GACGTCTACTGTTAGAAAAGGCTAATTCCGCGCGCCTCCCCCTGTACAAGCTTACACCTCCAGCTATAATAATGTAAGCAGCAGGAGTCGACTCATGGTACCGGGCGATCTTGTCGTTTTGAGCAGCGATTACAAACACGTCTTAAAGACAAAAGAGATCCCAGTCCGGCGCTCGCCGGGCCTCGTTATCGATTTAATCGAATACACCAGCAGAGATGGATTAGGTTATGAGGAGATATCTGCTATGGTGCTTTGGCCCGACGGCCGCATTTCAGAGGTTAACACTATTTTCATTGAAACACTACAGGAGTATTTATGCAATATGAAAAAGAAGTAATCGCACATGCACAACGCATCTGCAATCATCCTAGGCCACTCACCTCTCCGGGGTTTCTAGATATCGAGATTATGGCAGAGGGCCATATCGTGGATGACGGTTGGGGCGGCGATCTTCGGGACAAGTATTATCCTGGTAAGCCAAACTCTTACTTCAAGGCTGTTATCGCCGAAGTACACCGTATACACGGAAGTAGCCCTAAGGGATGACATACAAACGATTGAACCCCGTGCAAACGAGACTGCTTTCTGTTCTCGCTACCGAAAAGCGCCTTAAGCGCAAACACATTCGGCTGCTCGATGATTCTGGGATCTTTCGTTTTAGCTGCGGCACCTATCCGCCATCGAAGTCTTCTTTTTGGGCGCTTGATCCTGAACAGCTTCTCTATATAGAGATGATCACCGCGGTTCACGGCCCTGGCATGCCTACATATACCGCAAGAAGATGGCGCACTTTTCTGCAAGAGTGCTGTAGGGATGTCGACGGACCTATTAGGTCTGGCCGCTTTATTTCTCCTATAATAGCAAACGCGATTTCTGAGGCGAAGCGATGAGAGTCAAAAATTTCTCCCGGAAAATTTTCCGCATTCTTTTGAGGCATAGTCTTATGAAGATCGACGACCTATCTCATGAGCTCGGTGAAGCACTCGCAACGCTTGACCTTGAGCCTAAACCTGGTGACCTTGTCACACTATACCATAGACACCTCAAATTTAGCGATGGTCATCATTTAGACGGTTTGCTTATTGATATATCAAGTACGGGGAAAGGATTGCACTGGGTTGTACTGGTGGACGGTATACCTGGTTTACAATATCTGAACAATCATACTTGGAAGTGTAGGAAAAGAAATGTTTAATTGAGAACCTGAATTGAGGTGGGGGCCTTGGCACCCGCCTCTCTGTTTCTGGGGCCCCTGGTCGCCCGGGCGACGCCCGGTATAATATAAAAATGGCGCATAATTAAAGCCATGGGGAAATCGAAGTGGGAACATAACAAGGCCTTTAGGCCTGGGGATCTGGTGATCGACGTAGCGGACACGACTTGGTTGGCTGCTATCTTATATCTTGGAAACCTTGCTGATGATAAGAAACAGATAGCTGCGGCCGCTGAAGGAAGTACGAGATACGGGATTATTCTCGATGTCAATCACGTCGGTACGGCTCATTGCTATGTAAATGTCCACTGGTCCGACGGCAAGAATTCCATTAGTTATCACAAAGACATAATAAAAGCAAATTGTTTGGCAAGCTTCATCCAAAAAAAGTTAAGAGAGGGTCCTGCATAAGTTACATTATTAATGTAAGAAGAAACAAAAAAACTTTTCCAACCAAGGAGTATATCATGCGAAAAGGAAATGTTGTGCGGATCATCAACGGAATGTGGACAAACCAAGCAGAGCTGCTGCGGCCCACCACCTGGGAAGAGAAGGAAGCTTGGCGTGAATCTCCTGAAAGTAAGGGAATGAATTCTGCTGGTGAAACTAAGTTGCCTCCACAGGTTGTAGTCATCGATATCAAGGGTGACGATCTGATGGTTGTCGAAAAGTCTCGGTGTGCTCCGATACTTGGCTGGAGTAAGCGACCAGGTATGACTCAAGTAAGACTTATCACCGGAAAGAACATCGGTAAGGTTGGGTTCATCCGTCGCGACCGATTGGCCGTTCTTGTGAAGTAGTTTCCAAGAATTCTTAAGATTTTCAATCACTAAGTTACATTATATATGTAAGAAAAAACAAACCAAGGAGCTCTCATGACTATCATTAATCTTAACGGTTTCCCTTTCGAATGTGCCTGCGGCGAGTGTTTCCGCACAATCAGTGCAGCTGCTGGCTGTCGTAAGTGCCGTAATTACTGCGTCTTTGGGTATTGTACCCATGTTATCGACCAGCGTACCGGTGAGGTCGTTCATGGCACTGAGCCTACTGAGGAAGAATACAACGAAGCGCTTCTAGAATGGGAGAAAGCACGCGAGTTGGAACGTCTGGAAATGGAGCAATGGGAGGCTGATCAGCGAGCTGAGGAGATTCGGTTCTTCGAAGCACGTGCACGTGAAGCTGCCGAGCTGGCGGAAGACCAACTGTGGGACATTCAGGAAAGACTAGAAGCGTGCTAGAGCATAACAGATAAATTTTTTAATAAAACAATTAACCAAGGGAGTTGGTATGAAACGTTGGCATGGACTAACATCACAAGAAATCTTAGTAATCATTAATGCACTACAGGCGGAGGCAAATGACAATCGAAGCAGGTTTGCAAACGGAGAAGACTTCGAAAAGGGTAATCCTAATCTGCTCGATGACGCGGAAGAGCAAGAAGAGTTGGCGAAAAAACTTGCAAGTTCTATGAAGGACATCTTAGAACCTATATCGATTTAATCCTATAAAATAAAGCCCGTGGGGGACATGGACCAGATGCTATCCGGTGAGGAGATCGATTACTCCCTTAGGAAGCGGTGGTTGCGTGAGCGTGGAAGTGATTTCCAGGGCAGGCCATGTCTAGGCAGAGAAGTTGGGAACTCTGTCACTTTTTTCCAAGAAAACTTAAAAATTCCGAGTGGTAAGTTACATTATATATGTAAGAAGAAACAAACCAAAAAAACCAAGGAGCTCTCATGCCAAACCAAGAAAAATATCTCGCTACCCCAAACCTCAACCGTAACGACGTCAACAAGTTTGGCTGGAAGGTCGGCGATATCCTCCACACTTCCGGCACTGTCCGTGCAAACGGCTACGGTTACTGCGGCTACGAAGAAATGGATCTTCCCCGAGAAACTCGCGTTCGTCTTGTCGGCATCAAGCAAACTGACTTGAATGCTCGGTATGCCAACAGCATCGGTGATGTCTACGTCGACTTCCAGTGTGTTGACCTTAAGAACCCTGACGGAACTCCTGTCACTTGTGGTAATCGTCACGCTTGGTCTCTTCTCGAAGCTAACCCTGACCACATGGTAGCGCCTGACGGTTCTGGCGACCTTGGTATGGTTCGCGATGGCGTCTGGTACAGTTATGAACAGAAGCCTGGCATCGAAACTGACTACTCAAAGCCTTGGGAAGATCAGCGTGCAAAGGTTATCGAACTTGCGGAGGTGGCGTAATGATTAAGAAAGGTAATTTGTTTCAAGGTAAAACTAGTTCTGAAGTGAAGTTAGTTGAAGTTGTGCGCACGTACAACAAACCAGATATCGATCCCGAATGTCCTGAGTCTGTTGCAATTGTCGGTATGGTTGAAGCAGTTATATTGTCAGGCCCGGGCATTGGCAAGACAATAAGATCCCGACGTTCACAATTTCTCTTAGCATTCTCTCCAGTAGAGGAGGCGAAATGAAAGCAGGCGATTTAGTAAAAGTCAAAGATTGCTGTGCGTATGGAAATGCTTACATGCAACAGATAGCAGGTTGGACGGGATTGCTTCTTCGGGCTACAATAGATAAGAAAGAGTATTTGATACTAACACAAGGAATGACTTGGCGTGTAAACCCAAGTGATATAGAGGTGATAAGTGAAAGTAGGTGATTTAGTAAAGTTTAAAATGCATCCCGGGATGTACCTACCAGAAATTTATTATTTGGTAACAAAAGTGTATGGTGCTGGTGGAATTGTTTCCCTATGTTCTTTTCCAAGTAACCAGGTATTTAGAGAAGAACAGTTGGAGGTAGTAAATGGCAATTAGAAAAAAAGAAGAACGAAACGATCACATGATACACATTGATCTCTCAGGCCCAGCGGGCAACGCATTTGTGCTTCTTGGTTATGCACGACAATTTTGCAAGCAGCTCGGTTATGATAAACTGCATACTGAAAGAATTATTGAAGAGATGACACTTACAGATTACGAAGGACTACTCTTTACATTTGATAGAGAATTTGGATTTTTTGTCACATTGTGGCGCTAACCTAGGAGAAAACATGAACCAGAAAAATATTTGTGAAACAGCACTTGAATTTATTACAATCTTCGGAATTGTCAGCGCGGTGCTAGTGATGCTTCACTACGCTGATAAGCTTGAGGCCGAGCGTGGCATTAAGAACAACATGCTGTCTTCCGGCACTTTGATTTCTGACCACTCTGGGGGCAAATAATGTATTCAAGAGAACACGCTGAAAAATGGATGCCTGGATTTCGTTGGGCAATTGAGTTACACAGGACGGCGGCAGACGATACTGACCGATCGATCGCACGAACACTTCTCAGGAAACTTGTTGCTAAGTATTCTGACCGACCTCCAAAGATGGCATCTAAGAAAGCTTTAACTTTGGCTATGTCACAAAACAAAAACCTGTTTGAGATGAGGTGGGCACACAGAAACCGTTGCGGCAAGGTCAACGGAAAGCCGGCTTTGATGTGGGAACACACAACGCCTAACTCTACTCTTTGCGACAAGCTTATGGATTGCAAAACCAAAGAAGAGATCATTGAAGAACTGATGAACTATTCAGGAGTTTGCTGGATTACTCGAGAGGAAGACGATGCGCTTAATGCAGCAGGCTATCTGACAAAAAGACCAGAAGGATGGAAAAATTGTTATAAATCTGTAGGCATAGAAGTTATAATGATTCATGAGGCACATAATGACAGCTAGCAATATCAACACACTGGTTTCGGTCGAAAAACCGGACAGACGCCAAACTCAAGTCGGGGTTATTACGAAGTCATGGGAAAGATGGCAACATGACCTGGATTGCAAAATACAATTGATCAATGTTCTTATCGATGGTCAAGACCGTAAATATTGGAGACCCGTCGTTTGTGAAGATTATGAATACTTTGAGAACGGTGGTTGGGAAGAAGTTGGATCTAGCTCGTCATTTCTTATCAAGGAAGTCAAGTGAAGGGTGGTGACCTGGTTATCTTTAGATTTCCTGAATATGTGGCTGGTGCTTTGACAGCACTTAAGTACGCAAAGAGGATGGAAGCAAGGATTAAAGGAAGAACTGGTTTAGTGATAAAGGATTTAGGAAACCACAGTCTATTGGTGTTGTTTGTGGATGATTACATTGTGATTAGTAAAAGATTTTTAGAGGTGATTAATGAAGATTGGTGATATTGTCAAGTATGACGAATGGTATACGGGTAACGAAGGCGTCGGCCTTATTGTCGATCAAGCGGAGTATCCAACGGCTGGCAATTTTTTTCTAGTGCAATGGTACAGTGATGAAAGACTAGAATGGGAAGAGGACACAGAAATTAAGGTGATACATGAATTGGTTTAAAAAAATATTTGGAATACAGACGAAAGAAGAGAAACTGCAATCGCAGATTTCAAAGTATCAGCAACTCTCTTTCGAAGCACAAAGAAACGGCGATATGCGAAAGGCTGGTGAATACGCCACGCAAGCAAAAACATGTGAAGACAAATTAATTGAGTTAAGAAATGCCAAAGGTCGGTGATACAGTAAGAATGCAGCCAATGTGGAAATACGAATCTGCCACTGGTCTCGTCATAAAAATTACAAAAGAATATGTGGTCGTGCAGTGGCAAGGCATTAATGGGGAATGGCATTATACCCCTGAACAATCAAAAAAGTTAGAGGTGTTAAATGATTAGCCTATTATTATTGGCGTGCTCAGCAAAAGTGATTAACGTAGGAATGGTCGACATTGCTGAAGAAAAAATATGTACAGTTCAATTAGCAGATGAAAGTTTTGTAGAGGTCGAATCAGAACTTTGTGCATCCTTACAAGAGGGCGACATACTAAGAGTAATTAGGGGCGTTAGATGAAAGTAGGAGATATAGTCATTTGGAACAATTCAGAAAGTTCGTATGCAAAGTGGTTCTATGGAAGAATTGCAGAAGTTCAGTCCGTTGGTTACTCATCATCGGGAAATCTACACTGTCGAGTAAGATGGCTCGAGCCGGTCAAATACTTTAATACGTTTGCAAAAATATCAGATTTTAACTCAAAAAACTTCGGAGTAACAAATGAAGCTTGAAGATTTCAACAATAATAAAAAATACGAAATAATATATTGCGACCCACCTTGGGATTACAAGGGTCAGGTACAAACTGGAAAAGGCGGCACCGACTCTGGATCTGCTCAAAAACATTACTCTTGCATGAAATTGAAAGATCTAAAAAAGTTGCAAGTTTCAGCCTTGACAGCAGATGATGCTTTGCTTTTTATGTGGGTTACAAACCCTCATCTTGACCAAGGTATTGAACTGTTAAAAGCTTGGGGTTTCAATTATGCAACCGTTGCTTTTGTTTGGGATAAACAAAGGGTTAACCCAGGTTTTTATACAATGAGCCAGTGTGAACTTTGCCTTGTTGGAAAGAAGGGTAAAATCCCGAAACCTAGGGGAGCAAGAAACATGCGGCAACTAGTAAGTGAAATGAGAACAAAACATTCGGCAAAGCCAGCCGAAGTAAGAAATAGGATCGATGCTATGTTTCCTGCACAGAACAAGGTGGAATTGTTTGCAAGGCAAGCAGTTGCTGGCTGGGATCGTTGGGGATTAGAGGCGCCGGATGAGTAATCTCGTTATTGGCGGCTTATACAAAATGCATCTTAAACAAGGCTCCGTCAGCACTGAATATGGAATTCTATTAGATATCCCAGAGTGTTTTATCGATGGTTTTGTTACGATGTTAGTGGACGACCAACCAAAGAAAATTAATATATTCGAGTATGATCTTTACCGGGTAAATGAGCATGCCGTCTAAAGGAGATCTTGTAAGGTGGTTTAAATATTATAATTGCCTTACAACTGTAGAAAACACTGGGCTAGGAATAATTATAGATATCGAAAAAAGCGGTATGTGCAAAATTCTAAGGCCATCACCATATAATGATATATGTACAATGAGCATAGACTCTATTGACGTTCTAAAGGAGATCTAATGAGTAGTGAGTGGTTTTATATCCAGCAATGGCGCCGGAAAAGACAGCTGAGAGAGCAAGAGAAATTACACTCGGAAAACCGTGATGCGTCCGAACCCAAAATACAAAAAAGGTGAACTGCTTCTAGCAGGCACAGGCACGATATGTGACTCGAATCGATCAACCAAGATAACTGACCTGCAAGGCCCTGCGCTCTGCCTTGATGTGTTTCTTACTGAGCATGATCTTTATTTGGGTATCCAGTGTTGGTGTTACGTTGTATTACTTAATGGCATTGTAAAAGATGTACCGGAAAGATTCTTGTTGAGATATCACAGTGAGTAAATCAATCTACCAAGACCACTTAAAAACTGGTACTCTTGTATTGATCGGCGGCAGCATTCCTGGCATAGTATTAAAAAGGGTTTCACGTTATCAATACTCTGTGTTTTCGCAAGGCAAAATTCATATCGTCCATCGTGACATTATCCTTAAAAACGATGATTAATAATTGTAAAATTAAAAAATACACTGTATGATTATTAATCGATTTGGAGAAACTATGAAAAATAAAGATAGGCACATTGTGCAGGGAGTTGATACTACAGGTTTCAATTTTGGCGTTAAAAAGCACCTACTGAAAAAGGTCGCAACGGCAGAAGAAATTAAGTCGTTTATGGCTCTAGTTAGAGAAAGAGAGGAAGGTCTCAGAAACCGCGAATGGACCTATATGAAGAATCAGCCGGTTGATAGTCAGTTAAGAGGTTATCGGAAATACTGGAGAACTAAGTATACTGACGGGTTTGACCATGGCCTTTACGTGTGTAAGGCCACGCTTAGGTGGGAAGTTGGAAAAGTCGTTGGCAAATTTGGAACTACGTGGCAAGGTTCCCAGATTGATAAAGGCACTTTGCTAATGTATATAAGGCACGATGAGTTAGGAAATGTTGAGCTAATGCCAGTAGGCTCAGACGACTTGATGAAGATTTCAAGAGGAGCAGCAGCTTCTCATCATTTTATTAAAAAAGGAGAAGACAGTGAGTAATTTCAAGAACTTAAAGAGACCCCATGCAAAACACCCGGTAGAAAGAATCATGGAAGACATTGTCAGAGCTGCTCATTTTGACTGCACTGAAGAAGAACAGACTCAAGCCTACAATGACTTGATGTACGATTTATTTGACACTATTCGTAAGCGAGTCTCAAAGCAACAGCAACCCATGAGAATCTCAGAAGGTAATTCAATGTGGAGGAATTATCGCAATCGCTATTGCTCAGAGGAATATCAGCAAGCAGAAATGGATAGGATTTGTGTTGAGATGTTCGATCTCTACACGGGAAAAATACCTGGCAAATATGGCAGGGAATAATGATTAACCAAAGGATTGAATTTAGGTATCTTGTAACACAGCCTGATCTCAATGCCCATGGTACTCTTCACGGTGGCATACTCACAAAGTGGGCTGATGAATCAGCTGGTATGCACGCTAGGAAATTAACTTGTGGAGTCTGCGTAACACGATTCATTAGTCGGATTAATTTTGTTGCTACTTCAAGAATAGGTTCGATTGTAAAGATAGTTTCAACGGTTGTTGATGTCGGTACCACAAGCATAACATTTTCCCTTATTGTAAGGAACGATATAACAGATGAGATAATAGCAACAATAGATAAAATAACTTTTGTTCATGTAAATGAAGACCATGAACCTATTCCTATACCCAACAAGGTATTTAAAAATGTCTAGACCAACTTTTGAACAACTTTTTGAACAGATACCAGAATGGTGTGAAATAGGAAATTTAGTTTCTGTCGATCCGGATTTTCTTTTTTCTTTAGACGTATGTGATGAAGAGTGTTCGACCGTTGGCTTAATTTTAACTAGCTATGTAATCGGAGTTGAAAACTTAGATGAAGACGAGTATAATGAAATAATGGAACAAGAAGAATGGCTTATTCATGATATATTAGTGGATGGCCATTATATTGAAGACGTCTACACTTATAGTTTACATAAATTTAATGGAGAGCAGCATGCCAAAGAAATCAATTAACGACTTAGCAAAATCTATTGAGGCACTAGAACACAGACTTCGTATCACGACTATAATTTCAGTAGCCGGTTTGCTGACTGCTGTTTTTGCTATTGTAGAAAATTTATTTAAGGTGTTTTGATTATGGTTAGAAGAGAAATTCGCGGTGATTACTTATATGATAATTCTGAACGCCAAAAAAAGAAAATGCCTAGAGGAGAAAACATTGTCTTTATTGTAAACTATATTTTTGCTAATCCCTGTGTAGTTGCGAATGAATGTCGTCGAGCGCTTTTGCAATGGAGAGGCTTTCACCAATGTGACGAATCAAGAGGCCAATACGCTTCTTATTTCTACGATTATTACGCCTATAAATACCATCATTCAAAAAGATGGGGATTCGTAAAAGACGAAAGAGGTAATAAGAGGATGTTTCTAAAACCTGCTGCTCTAATGCTTATCGACAATGATTTGCAGCAAAGAATAAAACAATGGTGTAAATCACCACGCGCAGAATTGTCCCAGATAAACTAAAAAACGGCAGCGTTTAGTGTTACATTAATAATGTAACCAACAACAAAGGAGAACATGTGAATATTTTATTTTGTCACGGAAAAGAAGGTAGTCCAAACGGAACAAAGGCTCGAACAATTCAAGCAGCGTTCGGAAATGTTATAACTCCTACTCTTACCAATAGTTACGATGCATCTGATTTTCTGAACGATCTAGAAGTTGTAGAAGAAGCTGCCAAGAAAGTGGATGTTCTAGTTGGAAGTTCTAGGGGTGGTGCACTTGTCACTGCAGCACGTACAAGTCAAAGAAAAATTCTTATCTGCCCTGCGTGGAAAGAGTTTAAGGTCGTTCCGTACATAACCAAGAATGACGTTATTATACATAGCAAAAATGATCCAATCGTACCTTATAAAAACAGTCAACAGTTGGCGGATATGTTTGGATGTAAGTTAATTGAAGCTGGATCAGATCATAGGATGAGCGATCCGGAAACACTAGCACTTATTGTAAACACAATAAAAGGAAAACAAAATGTCTAATATTACTGACTATCGTACAATCACTTATTTCGATGTAGAGACAACCAGTTTGGATCCTGAAAAAGGTGAGATAATCCAAATATGTATTGTGACTGAAGATCGAGACGGAAACCTTGATGAATGGTCTACAAAAATTAGGCCGCGTCTTAAGCCAGGAACCTATCAAAAGTCTGCACTGAAGATTAATGGCTTTAAACCAAAAGAATACATTGATGCTCCAATATTTGAGGACGTTGCAGATACAATAATCGAAAAGTTGCGTTGGGGACCAATAGTTGCTCACAATGCCAACTTTGATGTAAGTTTTATTGAGTCAAACCTTGCACGCTATACAGATTGGAAAAAAGGTAGCACAACAGACCTAAATGAAAAAACGTATCGATTAGGTTACCCAGTTATAGATACGGTAGCATTGTCTTATCTTTTAATACCATCTGAGCGGCAAAGTCTCATGGCTCTTCGTGAGCATTTTGATATTACAACTTCTGGTGGACATGAAGCAATTAAAGACGTTCACGACACTAGAACAATTTTTTGGAAGTGTTTAGAAAAGTGCATGGAGGTTAGATAGATGCCAGGTAGGAAATTTGATCCAAATACCCCGAGAGCAATTAGAGGCATGGCTTGGCAACGAAAACTTCTAAGCGATATCAAAGCAGAGCATGAAGCTAGTGACGTAAGAGAATATTTTCGAGAACACCATGGAGTCGAAGATGAGCTTGAATTGTGCCTGCTAGAACATCGCTATGGAGATGTAATGGTCTTTTCAGAAGAAGAAAGAAAACACTTGGAATGTGTTGTGTGCCCACCAAAAGGTAATGGATATTTTCCACAGCATAAAATTGACAACTATAAAAGCGAAGCCGGCTGTGATAAATGGTATGCTTTTATTATTTCAGAAAACGGCATCGACGGCGAAGAAGTTTACATTCATTCTAGAACCTGGAATTCTTATGCTTCAAAATTACCAGAGAACAAGTGGCTTGGTAAATCATTCCGTATTTACAGCGCCGACATTCTAAGAAAAATCAAGGCAAAAAAGTTTTGTTATCAAGAAGTAATCGTGTCATAGTTAGGTATTTCCAGTAGATGCATATTTATTAATATGTTTTATCGTGGGGATAAGGTTTTAATTTATGGTGGTACGATTGATGTATCCGGTGTTCAGACGTCGGTTGAACTAGCCACAATTGAAGAAGTTGGCGAATATGAGTTACTCGTGTATTTTGACTCATCCAGAAATTGGTCAGGCCCGCATAAAGTATCACGAGACAGATGCATGCCTATTATACGTACTTTCGACCAACCAAAACCTTCGCCAATCCCTGAAATTGGCGACCTTGTTATGATCTTTGACTATGACATAGTGTCAAAAGAATTAAAGAAAACTGTTGGAAACGTGCAAACCTTAGAATATTATGGTGGCAAAGAGAAGATAAAGGTAATGGTAGAAAACCAACTTAAATCTTTTGATATAAAAAAATGCTTTATAATTCAAAAGGCTCCCAGAAAAATTAAAGATACTGATGAGACAAGTTACATTATTAATGTAACAAAAAACCAAGGGGTATCAGATGCCAAGGAAACCACGATTACTAAGACTATCCCAGTCAATCGAGATTCTAGAGAAGTATAAAGCTGCAGGTCAAGGCTATACATCAAAAGCAAGATTTGTCGCAGACATGATACGTCGTCTGTCTGCAAATCGATCTCTTACCACACGCCAAAGGAATTGGTTGGATACAATTATTTCCGAGGGGGCTCCTGAAGTACAGGAACCCTCTCCAGCTAATAAAGAAATTATTAAAGAAATTTCTTCAGCTCTTTTGGTTCCTGACACAGAAGATATGCATGAAATACTAGAACAATTTAAAAATCGTTTAGAGACTGGTAGAGACTTAAGCGAAAAACAATTGTCTTGGTGTAAGAAGCTTCTTGAAAGAATTGGAGTGATTAAGCAAAGTGGTAGGTATCGACCAAATAACGAAACAACGGCTCGAATACGGCTAGCTGTCGAATGTAGCAAGTGTTATTCCAATCAAGTCTGGTTCAATCGCCCGCACCAAGCAAAAGTTATTGACCACGCAAAACACTGGTTGAACGGTTCCGAAAAGTACATTGAAGAATGGCAGGTGGAAAAATTGTTTTTTGCAGTCAAAGGCATTCTTTCGGAAATGGAGAATCCTAAATTTCTTGAAGGGCAAATTTGTTATGTAAAGACACGCGGGGCATATAATGATTCCACGGTAGGAATTGTATTGACAAAGCCATACATCGGCCAAAATCAGGTTGGCGACAAAATCTTAGCATACGACGTATTGATAGATGGAACCGCCAAAACATTTAACGTAAAATCATTAAGAAAAAGGAGGTAACATGTCAGAATATTTAATCCCTGTTCCATTAGGTTTTTACGCTAAATCTGTATCTGACGATGAAATAATAAACGAGATCTCCAGATTCGAAGCGCGGAGAGAGTTTTTTCGTTGGACGATTAATGACGCAACAGTTGCTTACTATAAATGTATGATGAACGAGTGGACAAATAGGCACGGCAACAAACATATTCCAAGAATACCATTGAAAAAATCTGATTTTCAAGATATAGTAGATGAGTATGATTTTATTGACGATGAGGAGGTCTATGATGAGCTCAAATAAGCCAAAGTATAACATTGGTGATTATGTTATTCTTGAAAAGATTTTTACTCCTACTTATACCAATGACGGCACGAACTATGATAAAAGTAGAGGCGAAATTATAGTTACCGTATCGAACGTTCAAAATACGGTTTCCATGGGTTATTGCTATCAACTTGAAAGTCCAGCAGGTATCGACCTAGGCGGAGTGTTATATTGGGAGTCAGATATCTTAGGGAAAGCACTAAGTCCGGACGAACTAGAAACTGAGTTTTGGAAGACATGGGGTGACATTTAATTTTTTTTACTGACCTAGCATAAAGTCTTTTGGCCCGTATACTTAATAATTGGGAGGACTTATGTATGATGGGGTTATTGCTTAGTTCTTTGTTTATCGGTTGTGCCGATTATTCAATGACAGGGATTAAAAAAAGAGAAGCGGAGATATTAGTATATCCGGTGCATCTAGACTTTGGCCATTTAATTTCGGGTCAAGAGTCGGAACAGGATTACTTTACAATTACGAACACTGGTGACGATGATTTGTTAATCTCCTCACCAGTTCTTGTTTCTGGTAACGATAGATTTGTTTTATTAAGTGAGCATGAGGAAGAAATAACTATTCCTGGTGGCGAGATGATAACCGTAGAAATTGGTTACGTCCCAGAAACTTTCGAGTCAAACGGTGCTTATGTTGAAATAGCAACAAATGATGAAGACGAAAGTTATGTGATAGTTACACTTGAAGGATATGGTGATGCACCGGTTATGACTGTATCTCCTGACGAGTTTGATTATGGTGACATATCAATTGGTTGTGATAACGAAGAAAGAATTACAATAACGAATGACGGCAATATGCTGCTTACCATAGATTCAGTTACGCAGATGGTTACGCAGCCGCAGGACATTGTTATGGAATACGGCTCACTTCCTGATCCACCGTGGGAGATTGAGCCAGGCTATTCAGTTGACTTTCTGGTATCGTATCTTCCGGATGATGTAGGCTATGACGAAAGCAACATAAGAGTTGAAGGTAGTGATCCTTTGACGCCTGTCGCTGAAGTAATACAATACGGAGAAGGTAATATAGAACAGTGGTATTCACAAACCTGGCTTCAAGAAGAGATCCCGGTTCTGGACATTTTGTGGGTTGTCGATAACTCAGGATCAATGAACAGATTTCAAACAAACCTCTCTTCCAACGTCGGCTCTTTTATGAGTGCTTTTATAGCTACGGGCGCAGACTATAACATGTCTGTGATATCTACAGATAACCCTAGTTTCTCTACCATACTTACTCCGGCTAGCATAAATCCTGAAGCTCAGCTTGCTTCTCTTGTTATGATGGGAATATATGGCGCTGGTGTTGAAAAGGGAATTGAGATGACCGTCGACAGCCTCAGCGATCCAGCGGCTGCTGGACCTGGTGGTGCATTTTTTAGAGAAAGTGCAAAGCTTGTCGTTATATTTGTGTCTGATGAACCAGACCAGTCTGGTTCTTGGTCTTCATTTATACCATTTTTTGATGGCTTAAAATCTCCAGGTGATTTTATTCCTTATGGAGTTATTGGTGATCACCCTAGCGGATGCTCAATGACTTCTCCATCCGGCAACGCTCAGTTTGGCGCTGGCTATTGGGACCTAATAGACCACTATGGAGGTTCCTGGTATTCTATATGTGCAAGTGACTGGGGAGTGCAACTTCAAGATCTTGCTGGAGAAATGACTGGCCGGCGATCGTTTTGGCTGGACGAGCTTGATCCAATGATCGACACAATTGAAGTCCGTGTTAACGGACAATTAACGACCGATTGGGAATATGATGAAAGCCGAAACGCTGTCGTGTTTGCAGAAGAGCACGTGCCGAGAGAAGGTCAAACTGTTGATATAGACTATGCTGTGTGGGGCTGTGAAGCAAGATGAAAAACAAACCCGGACGGATTGTGGGTGGCATGTTTCTGGTGTTTTGCATCGGTTTTGTAATCGGTTTATTTTTGCAGGTTGTATACGAAGCGAATGTTTTAAAGGCTTATGATTGGCCAGACAATTATCCGCCAATAATACTGAACTGCTACGGTGAAGATTTTTCTGAATTGCAGATGACGAGAGCCATTAGCTACTGGACTTTAAGGGGTCATAATATTGGTTTTTATGAACATTCTCCACCGGAAAAAGTTTGTAAAGAGAAACACTTGCATGGCTTTATAATACTGAGAAAAGCAAAGTTTTTTGAATTATCAGGCAATACTTTGGCCGCGACTAAAAAGGGAACCGCTGGTTTAGAAATCAAATGGGCAGAAATTATTTATCAGCCTGGATCGCAAAACCTAGATTTAATTAACGAACACGAATTGGGACATGCACTCGGATATGGTCACGTTGAAAAACTTGGTCACATTATGCATCCAAAATATAATAAGATGGGTCCAAAATTTTGGTTACCCTAAGGAGAACATAAATGTTATTTTCATTACTATTTGCTTGCGCAGCCGGTCTTCAGGTCGACACCTCGGGATCAACTGCCCATACCGAGTGTGCTAATATAGCAGGAATGCAGATGTGCGACTTCGAAGCGATCGATGAAAATGGAGAACCGGTTGTGATATCTGATCTAAGAGGAAAACCAATTGTCCTCGATCTTACGGCTGGATGGTGCGGTCCATGTATACAGGCAGCAGAAGAAACGCAGCAAAAGGCCGAGGCATTACCTGACGTAGTTTTTCTAACTTTGATGATCGAAGATTCAGCTGGCCAACAGCCAAACATGGCAGATTTAATTTTGTGGAAAAACACACACAGCATAACAGACGCACCTGTTTGGGGCGGATCTAGAGATCTTTTAACTGTAAATCCGATAGATGTAAAAGATAAGCTTTACTTAACAGGTTGGCCTACATTCTATTTTATTGATTCGAATGGTTATGTTGTTGATTATATGCGTGGTTATGATGCAAACACTATTCTGCAGAAAGCATCAGAGCTCCAGTAAATTTATCCACTGGTAAACTCTGATATAATTTGCCACTGGTCTGTACTACAGACAATTGTCACGCTTTTCCTATCGCTCTGCATAACCTTTGTCGATGCGCCATTGATGTTTTCATTGCCGTCTGGATCTAAGGTTATGTTGTTATTGCTGGCATTTCCAACGCCATCTTTGATAATCAGTGTTCTTCCTAGTTGGTTAGCTTTTGCCGGAAGATTAATTGTTCGAGAGCCACTTCCTTCGACTATTATTATGTAATCATCATCTGCAACTGTATAAGGAAACGAGCTAATAACTTTGACATTGTTAAAAATAGCACCCTTGTTGTACAATGCCTTTTCAACATTAAGATTAGAAAATATTTTTGATGCATAGTCGCCAACGACCTTTGCACTACCAGCCGGGGCAGCAGGTTCAGAGGTAACCCAACTTTGTCCAGTATTTATAGTCCAGCCAGCGTCTGTATCAAATGTTCCTGTTTGACCTGTTCCTCCTAGGTGTGTTACAAAACAGTGTTTGTTTTTAGAGGCTGCTCTAATATAAAGATCAACAACTGGGGTGGAGTCGTCATTAGTTGTAATTAACAATAAATCCGTTGTAGGATCAAAATCGTCAGTACCAGCGGAATTAGGCCAGTCAAAATTAAGCGGCTCACAGATTACCCAAGTACCTTCATTTTCGTAATAGTTGCCTGCACCATCTGCGCTTCCGCCTGTGTTTACTGTAAACTTAGCGTGTACTAAAAAGATACCGTCTAAGCGACGATTGTTACTAGATTCCATACCAGCTAAAGTAATCAAGAAAGAAGAGGCAGCAGTGTCTAGGTTAGAAGTTCCCGGTACATCGAGGGTTGCAAACTTAATCCACCCACCAACTTCAGCAGGAGAAGATGACGCAGAAACAAGAACACCTTTTGCATATTTGATTCCTTGATTCAATTTTACATATCCACCATCATCGATAGAAATTGCGTCATTGCCGCCGGAAGCTAGAACAATCGAATCATTCGCAGGAAAATCTAGATATGTGTTTGAATCTCCAAGGTGTTGCAGTCTTTGGGATATTGCGATGTCGGCAGTATGCGAAGAGTTATCTATACCAACGACAAACGTTCCTGCTCCCATACTGCTGACGCCATCCGGACCAAACCCAAATCTACCATCAGCTCGAGCTCTAAATATAGTATCTCCATCGCCATCTTCCATTTCCAAGAGTCGACTACCAGATCCATTACCATCCGTCAAGAGTTTCAACACATGGCCGTTTGTATTTTCATCATTGTCAATAGTAGCAACGAACGTGCCGTCAAGATTTCCTTGAACATGAAGCGGACTGGTAGGATTACTTGTTCCAACACCGACTCTATCAGTTGAACCGTCAACGAACAGCATGTGTGTGCTATTGTTAGATTCGACCCGAAAATCAACTAGTGAATCGGATCCCTCATTGACCACAACTTCCGGGACGGCGCCGTCAATACGTAATCCTTCTTTCGTTGTACCTTGATCATTAATCTTGAAAACAATATGCTTGTTCGTAAATTGCTGTTGAATCACTAAGTTATTCGAATCATTAATTCCAATCTTGGCTCTGTCAGATCCTGCTTCCTTTAGTTGTATAGAAGCTTCATCACCGTCATTTGGCGGATTGATGGTTAGATTTCCCTCGCTATATAAAGAACCAGAATTGATAAGAGAATAACTTGAATCTGATCCATCAGGCTGATGTGCTGAACCAGAAATAATTAATCCCTCTTTAAATCTTGCCGTAGCAGAACCCATATTCTTAATTTTTGCCATTGTATTCTCCTTATCCGCAATGGTATGTGCAGCCAACAAAGGCCTTTCTATAAGTTTTTCCTTCAAACTCAAACTCTTCAACGTCATAGTTTGATGCATTAATTCTAAAGTTGCAGTCTTGTGTAATCTTTGCGACAGTGTAATTACAAAGCATTTCGGAGTCCTGCCTCATACCAAGGCCTGGCACTTCGCATGTTGTGATATAGTCGCCGTTCTCAAGATTGCCGTTAATGTTGCAGACCCAAATGCCACCCTCGCCGATTGAGTTAACAACTACTCTTCTATCTGAGTCTGAAACGCTCATTGTAGAAGCGACCATTCCGCCGTAACCAAATTTTCTTGTGTTTGATTCCTCAATTCGACTAACAACACCAAAACAAGATTTTTCATTTCGTTTAGAAGCTAATCTAATTTTTGGCAATGCCTGGCCAATTAAAGGCTTTCTAATTGACACATCTTTTTCTAGATTTTGGTATTCGCCGGTTGCAACAACTATTTTACCTACGTGCAAAGACTTATAGTCTTGTAACGAAAAATCTTCCGGTATATTTCTGTGCACGCCTGTAAATGAAACTGCATCACTTCGTACGTCTTGGTTTGTACCAAAATATTGACTAGAAATAGTTATCCCGTTATCTCCAGCGCCGGTAGGTTCATGGTCAGATCCTATAGCCAACTCGGCGCTACCATCGATAAAAATAAAAAAGGCATGTGAGTCGTTGTTTGTACTAATTGCGATAGCGGATGCAGTTCTTGTTCCGGTAGATACATTCTGCTTGATGCCAAGAATTGTATTGGCGTCCGCATTGCTAGATCCTCCGGAGTCAACTCCCGGACCGGTTTTGCTATAGCCGCCTAAGTTTATGGCAGGCGCAGAGCCTGCAATCGTTGGTATAGCTAGCGTGTTGCCGTTGAAAGTTAGATTGCTTTCAGCTGTTAAATTGGATCCATTCTTCGTTGTAACACTATTGCTCGATCCTCCTGACATCGAAATTCCACCACCTCCAGCATTGTTATCGACATAAGTCTTAACAGTCAACTGAGAAGGAATAGTTGTATTGCTTGATCCTAAGCCAGTTGATGTTGAAAAAGATAAAGTAGATGCTGTCGATGAACCATTAAAATATGGAATCTTATTTGATGCCTGTGTTAATCCTGCAAGGTCGTCTAAGATTGCACTGTGAGCCTGGACATCTGTGCCAACTTCGAGACTAAGGGAAGCTGGTGTGACATTTGAGTTAAGGAGGGTTGAAATGCTCGTAAGACCCGTACCACCGTTGGTGACTGGAAGAGTTCCGTTGACTCCGACATCTGTAATATTTCCTGAGCCATCAAATGCAGTTGACGCTGCGGTCGATTCTAGATTAACTTTTAAGGTTCTTCCTGTGACTAAAGCAGTCGCACTAGTTGCGTTTCCAGAAAGAGCACCAGCAAAAGTCGTTGCAGTTATCGTATTTGAATTCGGGTTTAAGGTAACCGAAGCATCTGCAAGAATTTCCTCATTGCCACCGTCTGGGGATGTATCACCAGAAAACAATATTGGATACGATTGATCTTGCGCGTTGGCTGTAACGTTGACACGTGACGCAGACGATGCGTGGCCAGCAATGTTTCCCACAAAATTAGTTGCAGTCACAGTTCCTGTACTAGGATTATATGTTAGCTCATCATCATGTCTGACTGACGTTGGATTGCCGGTGCCGGCCCCGGAAAAAAGAAGGTATTGGGTAACATCTGAATCGTAATCTCCGGAGACAACAACTGTTGTCGCAGCTGTCGCTGTACCACTAAAGCCAGCTGACGTGATTGTACCCAGCGTAGAAGCATCATCTTTAAATGTAATAGTACCACCGTCTGCATTCAGTTCAATGTTTCCTGCAACGTCAAGAGTCAAATCACCACTGGATATGTCTAGCTCGTTATCGGTTAAGCTCATTCCATGGTTTGCCCCAACCTTCAGTGTGCCGGTTACAAACGTGTCGGTTGCAATCTGAACGCCTGGATTAATTCCTGTTCGGCCACCTATCAACCCACTAATTTCAAGCGACCCGCTAATCCCTAATCCAGGATCAAAAACAACAAATGGTCCGCCCGCATTTCTATGCCTAGTATTACTCATAAAAAACCTTGTAAACAATTCAAAAACATCTTACTATAATTATGCAGCTAATTTAAACGGAGTAAAAATGAATCATGAATTTAGAATGTATGTAGGGCCTATGTTTGGAGGTAAAACAACTCGAATGCTTTCGCAGCTAGAAAGGTATCGGTATCAAGACGAAGAGACATATCTTTTTAAACCAAATGTGGACCAACGATATTCAGCTAATTCAGTGGTTACACATACAGGCATAAAGTCAGACGCTATCCTAGTTTCTTCTGGCGCTGCTATACGTCAGATGGTAGCCGCTTTAAACGGATCATCTCCTTGTGTTGTTGCGATTGATGAAGCATTCATGATTCCAGGTAGTGGAGCCGCTGCAGAGATGCTTTTTAGAAACGGCCACACTATTTTAATTTCTTCGTTGCAACTTTCTTCTGACGGCACGCCTTACAACGAAACTCAATTAATGTTTCCGTATGCCACCCATGTTGAGGTTTGCCCAGCGGTCGATCCAATATCTAAAAAAGATGCATACTATACAGAGAAATTTGGTGGCCGGAAAGATCACGCTATTGAGGTTGGCGGCGCCGAAATGTATCGGCCCAGAGATTGGACTGGCTTTTTCGGAGGCAATGGTGAAGACATTTAAAAAAGTTTTGCTTAGAAAAAACACTACTGGTAGATTAAGTGATAATGGTGAATACGGTTATTGGTACCCTTCTTATAAACACAAAACAAAATTACTGGCTGATTGTGAAGCCGTGCACTTGACTTTGTGGAGGAACCAAGATCCGTATTACGCATTTAAAATAAAGGCTGAAAACCTTGATTTAGATATTGATATAGATGGAAAAAAGGACGTCTGCGTCTGGTTCACTGAAGAAGAATTAATTAGGGGCATCATTGGTTGCAACGACTAAATTTGCCTAATACGTTTTCCTCTACTTAATAAGTAATACTTATAGATAGGGGAGTTCATTATGCAAGTTTTATTGTTTCTCGTTTTATTTTTTTCTTATTTCGTCCAACCAGCAAGCGCTTTAGAAGTTGATTCCGCACAGGTCATTTT
>Ga0163111_10000652_pt1 | contig 20849 bp, 5 predicted proteins | sample CRUFie1St18metaG_FD_109645 | JGI IMG/M metagenome (GOLD analysis project Ga0163111, IMG submission 109645) | Marine microbial communities from the Costa Rica Dome - CRUD Field 142mm St18 metaG | ecosystem: Environmental > Aquatic > Marine > Oceanic > Photic zone | place: Costa Rica: the Eastern... | reverse complement strand
GATTGTAACCGTGGCCGTATCACACAATGGACCTGGAGTACCATCGTCACAGACTACATATTGGAATTGGTCTGTACCTACAAAGCTTGGATCTGGGGTGTAGGTATAGGTTCCGTTGGCGTTAAGTGTCACAGAACCATTGCTTGGATTGCTCACAGGAGTGGTATTCACCGTGAGGTTATCCCCTACATTTGGATCGCTATCATTGATCAATACATCGCCGCTTACTGGGGTATTCACCAAGGTATTGTTGATGTCATTTACTGCTACAGGAGGATCATTGAATGGGAAGACCGTGAGGTAAACCGTGGCTTGTGCACACAAACTAGGCGTACCATTGTCGCAAATCTCATATACAAACTGATCTGGACCGACATAGTCTGTATTAGGTGTATAGGTATAGGTTCCATCGGGGTTGATGGTCACCGTACCTTGGGTCACATCTACAATCGGCGTGATTGTTAGGATGATGCTATCCCCATTTACATCCCAATCATTTGGAAGCACATTGCCCGAAACAGGCACATTCACCATCGTAAAGCCTGCATCGTCTCCTGCAAATGGGGGATCATTAGAAGGATCACCATCATCGGGCACCACAAAGATGGTTACCGTGGCCGTATCACACAAACTAGGCGTACCATCGTCACAGATTACATAATCAAAGGTATCCTCTCCATCAAAGCCTGGATCTGGGGTATAACTATAGGTTCCATCAGGGTTGATGGTTACCGTTCCGTTTGTCGGATCAACCACAGGGGTTGTATTCACAATCAAGCTATCTCCATCAGGATCCCCATCATTAACCAATAGATTTCCTGTTACGGTAGAATCCTCTGGCGTAATGTTCACATCGTTATTGGCAATTGGAGGATCATTCGCCAGCGTTTGGTCAGAGATTGTGATAACTACATTGGCAATATCACACAAGATAGGCGTTGCAAAATCACATACTTGATATTGGAAGGTATCTACCCCTACAAAGCCCGCATTTGGTGTGTAGGTATAGCTTCCATCTCCATTCAATACAACCGAACCATTTGACGGATTGCTGATTGGAATGGTATTCACAATAATGCTATCTCCATCAAAGCTAATGTCATTGGTCAATACATTTCCTCCTACAGGGATATCGACCAAGGTATTATTGAAATCATCAATTGCAAGCGGAGGAAGATTCTTTGGATATATCGTGATGTAAACAGTGGCTTGTGTACAAAGTACAGGCGTGCCATCATCACATATCTCATATACGAACTGATCTGGACCGACATATCCGAAGTCAGGCGTATAGGTATAGGTTCCATCGGGATTGATGACAACCGAGCCATTTACGGGATCCGTGATTGGGGTCGTATTGACTACGATATTATCGCCATTTGGATCATAGTCATTCGGCAATATACTACCTGATACAGGGAAATTCACCTGCGTAAGTGCGGCATCATCTCCTGCAATTGGTGGATCGTTATTAGGGCCATTGTCATCTGGAATTACAGAAATGGTTACTGTAGCCGTATCGCAAAGGCTAGGCGTACCATCATCACAGATTACATAGTCAAATGTATCATCTCCTTCGAAGCCTGGATCAGGCGTATAGGTAAAGGTTCCATCAGGGTTGATGGTTACCGTTCCGTTCGTCGGATCAACCACAGGTGTGGTATTTACAATGAGGCTATCTCCATCGGGGTCGCCATCATTGGTCAATAGATTTCCGACAATGCTGCTATCCACAGGCGTTGAGGTAGCATCATCATTGGCTACAGGAGGATTATTGACAAATGGCGTTTCCTCACGAATTTCAATTGTAACCGTAGCTGTATCGCACAATGGACCTGGGGTGCCATCGTCGCATACCGCATATTCGAATACATCCGTTCCAACAAAGCTTGGATCTGGCGTATAGGTATACGTTCCATCAGCATTCAAGACAACCGAACCATTTGTAGGATTGCTAATAGGAGTTGTATTTACCGAAAGACTATCTCCTAGATTCGGGTCGCTATCATTGGTCAATACACTTCCGCTTACAGGAACATCGACCAAGGTATTGTTGATGTCATTGGTGGCGACTGGAGGATCATTCGACGGGAAGACCGTGAGGTAAACCGTGGCGGTATCACATAGAACAGGGACTCCATCGTCACAGATTGCATAAGTGAATTGGTCTGGACCTGTGTAGGCTGAATCAGGTGTATAGGTATACGTACCATCAGGGTTAATCACTACTGAACCATTGCTTGGCGTGCTGACAGGAGTTGTATCCACTATGAGATTGTCACCATCAGGTTCGCTATCATTGGCCAATAAATCCCCATCAATAGGTTCGTCTTCTAGGCCTGTACCTGCATCGTCTCCTGCTACTGGAGGATTATTCGATGGCCCCAAATCGGGTGCGACCGTAATGGTTACCGTAGCTGTATCGCATAGGCTAGGTGTCCCATTGTCACAAATTACATAATCAAATGTATCGTCTCCTTCAAAGCCTGGGTCAGGCGTATAGGTATACGTTCCGTCTGGATTAATCGTTACCGATCCATTTGTTGGATCTACAACAGGAGTCGTGTTTACAATCAGGCTATCGCCATCGGGATCGCCATCATTCGAAAGCAGATCGCTGGTAATAGGTGTATTCGTTAGGGTACTTGTTGCATCGTCATTCGCAATTGGCGGATTGTTTCCAACGGTATTCTCACGAATTTCAATCGTTACCGTAGCTGTATCGCACAATGGGCCTGGGGTGCCATCGTCGCATACTGCATATTCGAATACATCCGTTCCCACAAAGCTTGGATCTGGCGTATAGGTATACGTTCCATCGGCATTCAAGACAACTGAACCATTTGTAGGATTGCTGATAGGAGTTGTATTTACTGAAATGCTATCTCCTAGATTCGGGTCGCTATCATTGGTCAATACATCCCCACTTACAGGCGTATTCACCAAAGTATTGTTGATGTCATTGATCGCTACAGGAGGATCATTCGACGGGAAGACCGTGAGGTAAACCGTGGCGGTATCGCACAAAACAGGCGTGCCATTATCACAGACTACATAAACGAATTGATCAGGACCTATATAAGCCGAATCAGGTGTATAGGTGTAACTTCCATCAGGATTAATCGTCACTGAGCCATTGCTTGGCCCACTGATAGGCGTTGTATTCACGACGAGAATGTCGTCATCAATTTCGTTGTCATTGAACAATACATTCCCATTAATAGGTTCATCTTGAGGCCCCATACCTGCATCATCCACAGCTAATGGAGGATTATTCACGGAACTTGAATCGGGTGAAATGGTAATGGTTACCGTAGCCGTATCACACAAGCTAGGGGTGCCATTGTCACAGATTACATAATCGAATGTATCGTCTCCTGTGAATCCAGGATCAGGTGTGTATGTGAAGGTACCGTCTGGATTAATCGTTACCGATCCGTCCGTTGGATCAACAACAGGAGTTGTATTTACAATCAGGCTGTCTCCATCGGGATCGCCATCATTAGAAAGCACATAGCTGACAAGAGGCGTATTGATTGGGGTGGTCATTGCATCGTCATTCGCAATTGGCGGATTGTTTCCAATCGTATTCTCACGAATCTCAATCGTTACTGTAGCTGTATCGCACAATGGGCCTGGCGTTCCATCGTCGCATACTGCATATTCGAATACATCCGTTCCCACAAAGCTTGGATCTGGCGTATAGGTATACGTTCCATCGGCATTCAAGACAACCGAACCATTGCTTGGGTTGCTCACTGGGGTAGTATTTACCGTGAGGTTGTCCCCTGCGTTTGGATCGTCATCATTGGTCAATACATTTCCACTTACAGGAACATCTACCAAAGTATTGTTGATGTCATTGGTGGCGACTGGAGGATCATTCGATGGGAAGACCGTTATATATACAGTTGCAGGAATACACCAACTGGCGTCGCATACTTGATATACAAATTGGTCTGGCCCCGTATAGCCTGGATCTGGCGTATAGGTATAGCTACCATCAGGGTTTAGTACTACACTACCATTCGTAGGACCGCTTACAGGCGTAGTATCTACCGTCAGCATATCTCCATCAGGATCTGTATCATTCGGCAATACATTGCCAGAAACAGGCGTATCTTGAGGGGTTAATGCCGCATCATCTACAGGAATAGGTGGGTGGTTTGAAATGCTATCCACCCAAATATCAATAATTACTGTCCCTGTATCACAAAGCGAAGGCGTTCCATCATCACACAATTGGTAAGTGAAGATGTCCGTACCTACGAATCCGCTATCAGGCGTATAGGTAAAGGTTCCATCGGGATTAATGATAACCGAACCATCTGTCGGATTACTAACAGGCGTTACATTCACAAAGATGCTATCTCCGTCAATATCCACATCATTGGCAATCATGCTACTGGTAACGGGTTCATTCAACAATGTCGGAACCGCATCCGTATTAGCTACAGGCGGATTATTACCCGAATTCTGCGGGATTACCTGAATGGTTACCGTTGCGGAAGTGCAGGAATTGAACTGCCCTGTCTCACATAGCTCGTATACGAATATATCTGTACCAACAAAACCAGAGTCTGGCGTATAGGTATAGCTTCCATCTGTATTGAGGGATAGGGTACCATTCGATACATCTGAAATCGGAGTTGTATTCACCAGAAGGGCGTCCCCATCAGGATCATAGTCATTGGTAATGACTGTACCTGACACAGGAGTATTCATCAGGGTATTGTTTATATCATCCACAGCTACAGGCAATGGAACAATGTTAATCACGACGGAAGCCGTATCACATAAACCTGCCGTATCACATACAACTACACATCCGCTATCTGCGAGGTTATACACACCTGGATCAGGAGTATAGTCGAAACAAGTAGGATCTGCATTCGAAGCAGGTGTTCCAAAGTCGAAGCAATCCAAGATAAAGGTAACTGCCTCCACAGAATCATTTGGCAAGTCAGAATCGTCTATATCCAAGCAGATAGTAACGGTACTATCTTGTGGGATATACACAATCGTGTCTTGAACGACAGGAGGAGCATTACAGCCTAATTGTATGCTTGCATCTTGGAAATCATACGTACCTGCATTCGTCTCAGAGATTGTGTAGGTAATTTCTGCATCTTGGGTATCATCTGTTTCCACGAAGAAAGATAATCCATTGTCATCATAAGGACCTGATATGGTACTATCTGCCTGTACCGTCTGGCCATGGCCTGCCTCTGTTGCATCAGGACATCCATCTCCATCCGAATCCAAGTCCACACAATCAATGAATCCATCCCCATCCGTATCTAAAATTCCGATGAATCGACCATATCCTGCAAACCCTACGATTCCCAATTGGTCAATAGCCGAGAATTCATATATGCGAATTCGTAGTGTATTGGTACCCGTGACAAAGAAAGATGAATTAATGTTCTCTAGCAATAAGGCTTCCGTAGGATCTTCTTCGTAATTCGTATGGGTTGTATTACCTGAACTTGCGATATCTACCACGAGGTTATTGTTCACATAGATTTCAATCAGTTGTGCATCAATATACTCACGGTGTTCTAGCAAGAAGCTATCATACTTGCTCACGTCATCAATCTCGAAGGTTGATTCGAAGAACCAGTCTGCTTCATCTGCATAGAATGTATAATCAGGAGAAGCAATATTTGCTGTAAAGTTGCCATCTTCTGGATCGGTTACGGTAAAGCTAGAGGTTCCCAATTCATTGGTTGCTGCTAGAACGACTTGATTTCCTGCAAAATCAGGGAAGTTATTGTCAATTGTTAGGTCAAGGGCTGGGTTACCAAAAGTTTCAGATACCCCTTCTATATAATGCAAAGCATCTGGATACAACACTACACTGGTTGGATTAGCAATAACAGCTCCATTGTCCAAGATTTCACTATTCGCCGCATCTAGGGTAAAGGTAGTGAAAGAGGAAGTTGTATAGGTTTGGGAAGTATCGGATCTTGACACCCCTGTAGGTGTGAAATACACGATACATTCATCTGTATCCAACAATCCATCATTATCGTCATCCAAATCATCTACATCAGGGATTCCATCCAAATCATTATCAGGAAGAATGATAATGGTTAGGAAAGCTGAATCACATAAGATAGGGTTTCCATCGTCACATATTTCATACTTCACATCAAGCGTACCTGTATAGCCTGGATCGGGTACATAGGTAAAAGAACCATCTGGATTCAAGGTCAATGAGCCTACAGGCGGCAAGGTAACGAGGGTGGTAGTAACGGTCAGATTGTGGCCATCGGGGTCGGAATCATTAGGGATTACAGAACCCACTAGCGGAATATCTTGTGTTCCTGTTACTGTATCATCCAATGCGATTGGTGGGTTATTCGCAGGGCAACTAGGTGCTTGAGTTGCCATATCCTGAAAATCATTGGTGCCAGGATTGGCTTGGGTGATGGTATAGGTAATGGCAGCTGTGAAGGAATCATCCGTTTCTACATTCGTGGCGAGTCCGTTATTGCCATAAGGTCCTGCGATTGTACTATCTGCTTGTACGGTTTCTCCATGTCCTGCTTCATATGCATCGGCACAACCATCATTATCTGAATCCAAATCTAGGTAATCAGGAATCCCATCTGTATCAGTGTCTGTACTACAATCTTCTTCTGCTGTAAACAAAGCGTATGTAATGGTTCCTGAGGTAAGCTCATCCCAATAAGTGAAAGCAATACTGTCTACTTCCTCTGGGATACATACAACGAGCGAACCAATATCTTGCCCAGTGCTTGAGTTTCCTGTAGTTGAACTGAATACATTCCCGTTCTCATATGTGATAAGGGTACCTGCAAAGAGCGTAATATCTGTATTAGTCAATGGATAGCTTGCCCCCCCTGCATATGCATCAATGATGACATGATCACTATGATCAAGGTCATTGATACGGAAACAAGGATTGGCAATTGGCTGACTGAAAGTAAAGGTCGAGCGGATAGCATTGGCTTGGGACGTAGCACCGCTATGTTCAACCCTTACCCCAAACATACCTGGATAGTGGGCATCTGTAACAGCCTCTGAAGCAACCGAAGCCGTACCAGAAGTAGTATGTGCGAGTGTCATGGTTGCTCCCGCAATTGTTTGGCCACTTGTATTGATTTGGGTGGTTGCAGGCGAACCTGCCAAAGAAGCAAAATCAAAGGTGTCCGTGGCTGTACAATATCCTTCATCTACATCCAGTATTCCATCATTATCATCGTCCAAATCTGCATCATCACATACGCCATCAAGGTCGTTATCCTCTAGACAAGGACACGCCAATGATTGTACATTAACATCTTGGAAGTCATTGGTACCCGAATTAATTTGGTCAATGGTATAGTTTATAGTCGCACTTTGGGTATCATCTGTTTCGACAGTAGTAGCCAATCCATTGGAGCCATAAGGCCCCGCAATTGTAGTATCTGCTTGTACAGTTTGGCCATGGCCTGCTTCCGTTGCATCAGGACAACCATCATTATCCGAATCGAGATCGAAATAATCAGGGATATTATCCCCGTCCGTATCACAGAAATCCGCATTTTCCTTTCCAAAGAAGAACACCTTCGAGTCAGGGCCATCATCAATAGCTCCTGCTCCAAAACTAATTTCAATGGATGCAATCTCACTTCCAACAGGCGCAAGGTCATCCACAGGGAAAATCGCGAGATTAGACGGTTGGCCAAACCCTACATTATGTTCTGTACTTGCGTAATCAGATCCCGATGTTACCGTCAAGGTTCCTAAGGAGCTCCCCCCTGAATCAAATGCCTCTAAGAAGGCATCGTTGTTACCATTTCGTTCGGTAATAACAATAAATCGGCCTGCTGTCGAGAGAACAGGTGTATTGTAGGTAAGGGTATACGAATCGGCAGTAAAGTTCTTATTGTCTAACGACTGATAGAAGTTCAGGTTCCTACTTTGGAAAGAAGGTAAGGCATTGGTATCGTAGTTAGGATCACTAAAATAGTCGGACGGACTTGAGCCGCCATTGTTCTCCCGTAAATATACCCAACCAAAATCTGTGACTCCAGAGAAATTAGAGACGAATCCATCAGGAACAATGAACTCGCTATAGGTTCCATCTATATTTGCATTTCCTGTATTTACAGCAATTGAATCCAGTACATGCGGTTCTGTAGCAGAGGTTGAATCATTAGAGGTAATGTAGAAAGTGACTTGGCTTGTGTCCAACGAGCCATCGAAGGCCGTATTGATTGCAGGGCATTCATCCAAATCGGGTATACCATCATTGTCATCATCCAAATCAGCTGCGTCACATATTCCATCTCCATCATTATCTTCTGTGCATGAGCAGTTCACCACTCCTGCATCTTGGAAATCATTGGTACCAGGATTCGTTTGTGAGATGGTATAGTTAACCGTTGCACTTTGAGAATCATCATTTTCTACAGAAGTAGCCAGACCATTGTTTCCATAAGGCCCTGCAATGGTTCCATCTACTGGTGCAACCTCTTGGCCATGTCCTGATTCATTTGCATCAAAACATCCATCATCATCCGAATCTACATCGAAATAATCAGGGATATCGTCATTGTCTGTATCGGTACTACAATCTTCATCTGCTGTAAACAAGGCATATGTAATGGTTCCAGAAGTAAGCTCATCCCAGTAGGTAAACGCAACACTATCAATTCGGCCTGGGATACATACCACTAGAGAGCCAATATCTTGTCCCGTACTTGAGTTTCCAGTAGTTGAGCTAAACAAGTTGCCATTTTCATAGGTGATAAGCGTGCCTGCAAAGAGCGTGATATCCGCAGCAGTCAATAGGTAAGTTGCTCCCCCTGCATAGGCCTCAATGATGACATGGTCATTATGATCTAGGTCATTGATGCGGAAACAAGGATTGGCAATTGGCTGACTGAAAGAGAAAGTTGAACGAATGGCATGGGCTTGAGAAGTAGAACCACTATGTTCCACCCTTACTCCGAACATACCTGGATAGTGGGCATCCGTAATGGTCTCCGAAGCAACCGAGGCCGTACCAGAAGTGGTATGTGCCAATGTCATGGTCGCACCTGCTATCATTTGGCCACTTGTATTGATTTGTGTGGTTGCGGGAGATCCTGCCAAAGAAGCAAAATCAAAGGAATCAGTAACCGCACAAAATCCTTCGTCTATATCCAGTATTCCATCATTGTCATCATCTATATCAATATCGTCTGAAATTCCGTCGTTATCATTATCTGGAGGACAGAATTCATCGATGAATCCATCAAAATCATTGTCAATACCATCTCCACATACTTCTGTAAAAAGAAGGGAGTTCACCATCAGGCGTCCAAAGCCTCCATGCAAATCACTTCCTTCATCTGTATCTGTAGGGAAAGTAGTGGGATCTGTAAGGGTATGCAGGCTCTCACTTACATCTCTTCCAAAGAAAGAGATACCATAATATGTTTGTCCTGTGGTTAGTCCTAGATCAGATAAGGTAACGAATGTACCTCCCATCGGTTCATTTGACGTATAGAATCGGGGAGGGAGGGTTCTGGGAGGGTCCGTTTCATCTCTAAAGAAGCCGAGAGAAAAAACCTCTGAGACAATGCCATAGTCTACATTGGCTGTGACACGAATCAAAGGACCATATGCGGTAGGCACTCCGTTTCCATCAACTGCCGTGATGGCAGCGAGTTTAAATCCATTGTTTCCTTGTTTTTCAACAAGGAGGTATCCTAACTCATCGAGTTCAGGTGAGGTGGCAGGAGCCTCAAGACCTCCGAAGCTAACAAAGTCAATCCGTTCGACATTATTTGCGTATTCCACCCCTCCATCATCAATGTTATTCATAAAATCAAGGACTCCCATATTGATATAAGGCAGTTCCATTGCTTTTACAAAACTACAATTTCCCGATCCATCATCGGGAAAATCAGTAAGGTAATTGAAGTTTGACGTATTTTGGGAGAAGAACTGGCATCTTTCTCCTGTAACCAATGCATTATCTACGCGATTGACCACAATTGTATCATGTCCTCCTATTGCATGTTTATAGTGCTGCCCTCCTAAGGCAAAACTATCCAACCGTATATTGTCTCCTTCTCCAAATGAATAGGTATCTGATCCTACTGTATAAGAGAAAGGGGTTGCAGCTACATTTGTGGTAAAAATAGAATCAATAGGCGTTTGTGCATGTAATTGAGTGGAAGAACCTCCTATGAGCAAGATGGCAATACATCGGTTTATCCAATGTAAATAATGGGGGAAAAGGCTTTGTGAAACTTGGGTTTTCGGTTTCGGGGCAATGTGGTTTCGTTTCCTTCTAGTAGATGTAAGAGTCTCCATAATTAGGTAATAAATTCGAAATTCGCTACGTTTTACGCTTTTGGGAGCGTATTAAAGGGCTTAGTTTGATTGTGAATATATTGACATATGATAACGATCGCGAATTATGAGGCATTCGTTGTTTGACTATCTTTAGCGGCACGAAATATTATACGTAATGAAAACTGTAAAAAAATATGTTTTGGAACAGCCTGACTCCAACAAAGATTATATAATAATTAAGCGTTTATAAAAACAAGTGTAGGGTTTATCATTTGGGGTAAAATCAAGTGCTATATTGAGGAGATATATTTATATCAACCTATTATCTATCAAGCCATTATCATATATATATATCCACATATTGTGTAAAATGAATGGTTGTTTTAGCGAAGCTTTATTAACATACAGCCACAATAATTCTCAACCAATTCGTGTAAGGATTCATCTAATTTTGTTCCTGTAAATTAAGCTTCAAGACCAGACAAGGAGTTTATTTTCTGCATATATTTATCATATTCAAAATATTTTCGAAGTTTATATTAGGCGATTAAGCTTCTTTTTTCCATGTAAGATTTGCATTCATAGGTTCTCTCATTTTGATTGATAATCGAGGAAAATTATATCATAATGGAAATAAATTGGGTTCATGTTCAGGAGGATCAACTATGAGACATTCGCCTATTGTATGCATCAAGTCTTTTAAAACTATTGCGAATTATCAGGCAGTTATGTTCCTTTGTTTGCGTACAACCCTAATATATCACAAATGATGAACCGATTTTTCTACATACTCCTCGCAGTATTCGTTTTCACTAGTTGCCAAAATAAGCATCATGACGACCATCATAGTGAAACGGAATCAGAGGCTACACATGCAGATACGAATCATTCGGATCCTGTTCTGGTGGGGCCTTCAGATGAGCCTCCTATGTATTCTAAAAAATTCATGGAAGCGTTCAAGCAATCAGATGAGTTAAGTGGTGCCACTCTCCTAGGCAAGTTCATGATTATAGATGAGGATACCATTCCTTTTCCTGCCGATCCTCCTCTTGGGGAACAACATATTTTAACGGGCAAACAAGGGGAAATGTCGATTACCTTAACCCTTGACAGAATCAATCAATCGACAATTCTCTATAAAATAGAGATGGCTGTAACGGGGAAAGAAAGCTATACATCCAAAGGAGAAGCCCACATCTCTCCGCTTTTTTATCTAGCAGGAGAAATGGATGAAAGCAGTATCTCAGGGATCTCTTATGGAGCAATTCAATTTGATGATGCAAATGGGGAATGCTATACTTCTATTCGTATTGGAAGAGAAGAAGAGTCTGGAGCAGGCCTATTGGGAAAACTCATCAAGAACTGCAATGGGGAATTGGGAGATGTAGAGCTAGAAGATTTTCCTACTTTGGTAGAGAAATAAACCCCTCTATTTGAAATAAGCGAAGGAGATTTATATTTTATGATTCTATCATAATCCATATAAATCTCCTTTACTTTTATGTATACTAAATCTACTCTCGCTTATTTGCTTTTCATGCTTTTGCTCATCACACAGGTATGGGCGCAGCAAACTTTCAATAGAACCTTGGTTCATGATGGTCTAACAAGGGAGTATACAGTTTATGTTCCTGCAAGTTATACGGGGGCATCAACGGTACCTCTCATGTTTAACTTTCATGGATACTCTATGACAGCAATGGAGCAAATGAATTCGGCAGATATGCGCCCAATAGCGGATACTGCTGGGTTTATTTTGGTTTATCCTCAGGGTTCATTGGATTCGGATGGGTTTACGTTTTGGAATGTACAAGGCCCCTCAACAGAGGAACTTGTCGATGATATTGGGTTCACCTCAGCCATGATTGATACATTGGCCAATGAATATATGATTGATCTTACAAGGGTCTATGTTTGTGGGTATTCCAATGGAGGCTTTTTGACCTTTGACCTTGCTTGTAGACTCAATAATCGTATTACAGCTGTAGGAACTGTAGCTTCTACCATGATGTTTGATAGTTATAATGAATGCATGCCAACTCACCCTACCGCGGTTGTAACGATTCATGGCACGAATGATTTCTCTGTTCCCTATGATGGCTATTCCCCTTATCTCAAGCCCCTAACGGAGGTAAGCAGCTATTGGGTTACTTATAACAATACAGAGACCAATGCTAGCATCACTCAATTGCCTAATGTCAGTTCTTCAGATGGAAGTACAGTTGAGCATTATGCGTGGGGTAATGGTGATGGTTGTACTTCTGTTGAACATTATAAGGTACTTAATGGAGGACATGATTGGCCTGGATCCTATGGCAATATGGACATTGATGCGAGTTCCGTCATTTGGAATTTCGTTTCTCAATACGACATGAATGGTCTAATCGGATGCAGTGCCACTTCTATAGAAGAGGACATCCAAGAAGAGATTCATATTTACCCTAATCCTGTAACGCATTTCGTTTCAGTTGATATGGAATTAAAAGGTACAGTCAGTTATTCTATTTATTCTACGATTGGGACGCTTGTCATGCAGGGAAACATAAATATACAGAACCCACATATTGATGTAAGTCATCTATCTCCCAATATTTACCTGTTAAAGCTGAAACATGGCAATGTAAGATTTATCAAGCGATGAATATGAAACACCGATTTACCGATAAAGAAATTCGTGCCATTGAGAAACAACTTAGTTGCCCTAGTGGAGATATGGGCATTGAAGTGGGAGAACGGATGAATGCTTCCAATATGGGAATGACCCTCAATACCCTTAAGGTACTAGGGATACAAGACGGACATATAGTCTTAGAGTTGGGACATGGGAATTGTGGACATCTGGAGAATTTATTGAATTCTGCAAAAGATATCTCTTATATCGGGTTAGAAGTTTCTGAACTTATGTACCAAGAAGCGCAGAGGATTAATCATGCCTTCCTTGCACATAATCAGGCTAGTTTTGCTCTATATGATGGGGAACATATACCCTATCCAGACAATCATTTCGATCGAATCCTAACCGTTAATACCTTGTATTTCTGGAAGAACCCTCCCATATTCTTCCGCGAGCTTGAGCGTGTTTTGAAGCCAGATGGTATTTGTGTACTAACCTTTGCCCTTAAAAGCTTCATGAAACAATTAGCATTTGTAGGAGAGCGTTTTACGCTTTTCGACCAAGAAGACATCCGCTCACTTGTAAAGGGCACTTCCTTAAAGGCAATTGAGTTTGTAAATCATACAGATCATGTGATAAGCAAATCAGGGGAAGAAGTCGATCGACATTATACCATGGCTAAACTCCAAAAGTGTACATCTTCTTAGTTTTCCCTATGAAAAACGAAAACTTCATTCGGTACTTTGGTTGGTTCTCCATCCTTGTGGCCATTCTCTATTTTGTACTAGAGACTTGGTTTCATGTTCAATTCGGGCAATCCCTCATCCAATTGCTCGCGGATTATATGGCCATCTCCTTACTTATATTTGGGGGTATCACTGTTCTGAGAAATCAAGAAGGAGTAGGGATTTTGTGTGGGGCTTGGGGATACAGTTTCTGTATCAACTACAGGGCATTTGCTTGGCGAATGGATGAAGTGATGGCAGGAAGTTCGACGGTATTGATAGACAATACGTTGAAAGTCTTGATATTTGCCTTGGTATTTTCTCTAACAGCCTTTATTATTTCCCTTATTTTATGCTACCCAACCAGCAAGTAAGTATACGAATCATCACCCTTAATCAATTAACAAGCATATGGCAGGTCTCAAAAATCAAGAAACCAACAGGAGTGTATCCGAATTCATTGAAAGCATTGAGAAAGAATCCAAGCGGGCAGACAGTAAGGTGCTGTTGGCCATGATGCAGGAAATAACAGGCTATGAACCCAAGGTATGGGGAGATAACTATTTCATTGGATTTGGCAAATATACCTATAGACGAAAGGGGAAAAAGGAGGAATTCGAATGGTTCCATGTGGGTTTTGCTCCCCGAAAAACCAAACTAACCGTCTATTTAACCTTTGATATCTCACAAGAACAGGAGTTGCTCAACCAATTGGGTAAATGCAAATGGGGAAAGGGATGCTTGTATATCAATAAATTGGCGGATGTCAATCTGGAGGTGCTCAAGAAGCTTATCGAGAAAAGTAAGGATGCCAAATGGCATTCATAAACACGATAAATAGATTGGTATAGTATACAAAAGAAAAGCCTGACCCAGAAGGATCAGGCTATGTGTGGGTGTGGGCTTTGACTGCTTGCGTTATTCGACTATGAGTCGAACAGTCTCGGCAGTTTTGTCCGTTTGGACTCGGACAAAATATACACCTCTTGCGAGGTCTAGTAACGGAATTTCTGTTTCGAAACGGTTACTGTTATTGGTTACCGTTTTTTCCCAAACCAACTTACCTGTAATATCCAATAGGTCGATTTCGAGAGAGGACTCATCCGTGGTAAGGATTTGGAGGTTCACGAAGTCGTGCGCTGGATTTGGATATACGAGCAATTGTGTCTGAAGCTCTGGCTCAGGAAGGGTCAATTCGACGATATTGCTGTATGAGAAGCTACCATCAAAGTCTACTTGCTTGATTCTGTAGTATACGCGTCGAACGTTGAAGGTCACTACATCAGGATCTACGAAATTATATGTATTGATGGTTGAGCTATTGCCTGCTGCTTGTACAGAAGGATTGAGCAATTCGAATAGCGTTCCATCAAGTGAGCGCTCTACAATAAACTTATCACTATTTGATTCGCTTGCTGTAGACCATTCGAGGGCTGCGTCATGTCCTACCAATTCAGCATTGAAGTCTAGCCATTCAACAGGGAAGGTATTGTCTTGAGGATATACCGTAATGTATACTGTTGCTGTTGCACATAGGCTAGGCGTTCCATCGTCACAGATTTGATAGATAAATTGATCATTGCCTGTAAAGCCTGCATTTGGTGTGTATGTATATGTTCCATCAGGATTCACTACTACAGAACCATTGGTAGGCTGCGTCACCAAAGTTGTGTTAAAGATGATGTTGTCACCATTTGGATCCCAATCATTATCAAGGGTTGTTCCTGATACAGGTTGGTCAATGAGGGTGAAGCTTGCATCGTCTCCTGCAAATGGAGGGTCATTCGCTGGGCCATTGTCATCTGGCAATACCGTAATCACTACATCTGCCGTATCACAAAGACTTGGTGTTCCATCATCACAGATTACATATGTGAACGTATCTGTACCTACGAATCCAGGATTCGGGAAGTATGTATAGGTTCCATCAGGATTAATACTTACCGTTCCTGAAGCTGGATCCATTACAGGAATGGTATTCACTTGGATATTGTCGCCATCTGGGTCGCCATCATTTGCCAATAGGTTTCCTACTACAGGCGTATTCACCAAAGTAGTACTTGCATCATCATTGGCTACTGGAGGATCATTCGCGAAGCTATTGTTACGGATTTCAATCGTTACCGTTGCTGTGTCACATAAAGGACCTGGTGTGCCATCATCACAAATGATGTATTGGAACTGATCTGTACCTACGAAAGAGGTGAATGGTGTGTATGTATACGTTCCATCTGGATTCAAGACCACGTTTCCGAAAGAAGGAGCAACGAATGGAGTTGTATTCACTGTAATATTATCACCTACATTTGGATCGCTATCATTGGTCAATACATTTCCGCTTACAGGAAGGTTCATCAAGGTATTGTTGATATCATTGATGGCCAATGGTGGATCGTTCGTTGGGAACACAGTGATGTAAACCGTTGCCGTATCACAAAGAACTGGCGTACCATCATCACAAATCACATAGGTAAATTGGTCTGGACCGGTATAGCCTGCGTTTGGTGTGTACGTATATGTTCCGTCTGGATTAATTACTACGCTACCATTGCTAGTTGTGCTAACAGGCGTTGTATTCACTGTGATATTGTCGCCGTTTGGATCATTGTCATTCGCCAATAAATCTCCACTTACAGGTGTATCTTGCGGCGTCATTCCTGCATCATCTCCTGCAATTGGAGGATCATTTGCTGGACCATTGTCGTTTGGTGTAACGGTAATGGTTACCGTTGCGGTATCACAAAGGCTTGGCGTTCCATCGTCACAGATTACGTAGTCGAATGAATCATCGCCTGTGAAACCTGGATCTGGTGTGTACGTGAATGTACCGTCTGGGTTAATTACGACTGTTCCGTTTGTAGGATCTACAACAGGTGTAGTATTAACCGTAATATCATCACCATTTGGATCCCCATCATTCGAGATCAAATCACCTGTTACAGGATTACCCGTTTGTGTACCTGTAGCATCATCATTGGCGATTGGCGGATCATTGTTCAATGTATTGTCACGAATCTCGATGGTTACCGTTGCTGTATCACACAAAGGACCTGGCGTACCATCATCGCAAATTACATAGTCGAATTGATCTGTACCTACGAAGTCTGTATTCGGTGTATAGATGTATGTTCCATCAGGGTTCAAGATAACTGTACCGTTACTTGGATTGCTGATTGGCGTTGTATTAACGGTGATATTGTCTCCATTTGGATCACTATCATTGGTCAAAACGCTACCTCCTACTGGAGTGTTCACCAAGGTATTGTTAATATCATTGATGGCCAATGGTGGATCGTTTACAGGAAGGACAGTCAAGTATACCGTTGCTTGTGCACAAAGGCTAGGTGTACCATCATCACAGATCTCGTATACGAATTGGTCTGGACCTGTATATCCTGGGTTTGGTGTGTATGTGAAAGAACCATCTGGATTCAAGACAACAGAACCATTTGCCACATCTACAATTGGCGTTGTGTTCAAGATGATGTTATCGCCATTTACATCGCCATCATTTGGCAATACATTACCACTAACTGGAACATCTACCAAAGTGATATATGCGTCATCTCCTGCGAATGGAGGATCGTTTGCTGGGCCATTGTCATCTGGAATGACTGTTACTGTTACCGTTGCTGTATCACAAAGGCTTGGTGTAGCGTCATCGCAGATTACATAATCAAATGTATCATCTCCTTCGAATCCAGGATTCGGTGTGTATGTATAGGTTCCATCTGGGTTAATAACCACTGTTCCATTTGTTGGGTCTACTACTGGGGTAGTATTCACAATAAGGCTATCTCCATCTGGATCACTGTCATTATTCAATAGAGTACTTGTAATAGGCGTACCTACTTGCGTAACTGTCGCATCGTCATTAGCTACTGGAGGATTGTTTCCTATCGTAGGCTCAACAATCGTAATCGTCACTGTTGCGATATCGCAAAGAATTGTGCTGCCAAAGTCACATACTTGGTAAGTGAATACGTCAATCCCTACGAAATCCGTATTCGGTGTGTATACATAACTTCCATCAGGATTCAATGTCACTGTACCATTGCTTGGATTGCTTACAGGCGTTGGATTCGCGACAATGCTATCTCCATCAAAGCTGATGTCATTGGTCAAGACATTGCCTCCTACTGGTGTATTCACTAGCGTGAGGTTCAAGTCATTCACTGCAAGTGGTGGGAAGTCTTTTGGATATACCGTGAGGTAAACCGTTGCTGTATCACAAAGAATTGGAGTACCATCATCACAAATGACATATGTGAATTGGTCTGGGCCTACATATCCTTGATTTGGCGTGTATGTGTACGTTCCATCTGGGTTAATCACTACTGAACCATTTGTCGGATTAGTCACAGGAGTTGTATTTACCGTGATATTGTCTCCATTCGGATCATAGTCATTCGCCAAGAGATCGCCATTGATCGGATCATTCATCTGAGAGAATCCTGCATCGTCACCCGCAACAGGTGGGTCATTTGCTGGGCCATTATCATCTGGAACAACTGTGATGGTTACCGTTGCTGTATCGCAAAGACTTGGCGTTCCGTCATCACAGATTACATAGTCGAATGAATCGTCACCTGTGAACCCTGGGTCTGGTGTGTAAGTAAAGGTTCCATCTGGGTTAATCACTACCGTTCCATTCGTTGGGTCTACAACTGGCGTTGTATTGACTGTGATGTCATCACCATCTGGATCGCCATCATTGGTCAATAAATTTCCTGTTACTGAAGAGTCAGCAGGTGTGCTAGTTGCATCATCATTCGCAATTGGAGGATCATTTGTTCCTGTTGTATTGTCGCGAATCTCGATGGTTACCGTTGCTGTGTCACACAATGGACCTGGAGTACCATCGTCACAGATTGCATATTGGAACTGATCTGTTCCTACGAAGTTTGGATCTGGGGTGTATGTATACGTTCCATCAGGATTCAAGCTAACACTACCATTACTTGGGTTGCTGATTGGAGTCGTATTTACCGTGATATTGTCGCCTAAGTTTGGATCACTATCATTGGTCAAGACATTGCCACCTACTGGGGTGTTCACCAAGGTATTGTTGATGTCGTTGATCGCCAATGGAGGATCGTTAGATGGGAAGACAGTCAAGTATACAGTTGCGGTATCACAAAGGCTTGGCGTTCCATCATCACAGATTGAATAGGTGAATTGGTCTGGACCTGTATAAGCGGAATCAGGTGTGTATGTGTATGTTCCGTCTGGGTTGATGATTACACTACCATTCGTTGGAGTTGTGATAGGCGTGGTATTCACACTGATGTTGTCGCCATTCGGATCATTGTCATTCGCCAATAGGTCACCTCCAACTGGAGTGTCCTGAGGAGTCAAGCCTGCATCGTCTCCTGCAATTGGTGGGTCATTGTCTGAACCATTATCATCTGGCACAACTGTAATCGTTACGGTTGCTGTGTCACAAAGACTTGGAGTACCGTCATCACAGATTACATAGTCGAATGAATCATCCCCTTCGAATCCTGGGTCTGGCGTATATGTGAACGTTCCATCTGGGTTGATCACTACTGTTCCATTCGTTGGGTCTACAACTGGAGTTGTATTAACGGTGATGTCATCGCCATCTGGATCGCCATCATTTGAGATCAAATCACCTGTTACAGGATTTCCTACCTGTGTTCCTGTTGCATCGTCATTTGCAACTGGAGGATTGTTTACAACTGTATTCTCACGAATCTCGATGGTTACTGTTGCTGTGTCACACAATGGACCTGGCGTACCATCGTCGCAGATTGCATATTGGAACTGATCCGTTCCTACAAAGTTTGGATCTGGGGTGTATGTATACGTTCCATCAGGGTTCAAGGTAACGCTACCGTTAGTTGGGTTGCTGATTGGAGTCGTATTTACCGTGATATTGTCGCCTAAGTTTGGATCACTATCATTGGTCAAGACATTGCCGCCTACTGGCGTGTTCACCAAGGTATTGTTGATGTCATTAATCGCCAATGGTGGATCGTTAGATGGGAAGACGGTCAAGTATACTGTTGCTGTATCACAAAGGCTTGGTGTACCATCATCACAGATTGAGTAAGTGAATTGGTCTGGGCCTGTGTATGCTGAATCAGGTGTGTATGTGTATGTTCCGTCTGGGTTAATTACTACGCTACCATTGCTTGGAGTAGTGATAGGCGTGGTATTCACACTGATGTTGTCACCATTCGGATCATTGTCATTCGCCAATAGGTCGCCTCCAATTGGAGTGTCCTGAGGAGTCAAGCCTGCGTCGTCACCTGCGATTGGTGGGTCATTGTCTGAACCATTGTTGTCTGGAACAACGGTGATCGTTACGGTTGCTGTGTCACAAAGGCTAGGCGTACCATCATCACAAATTACGTAGTCGAATGAATCATCGCCTTCAAAACTTGGGTCTGGCGTGTATGTGAAGGTTCCATCTGGGTTGATTACAACTGTTCCGTTTGTTGGGTCTACAACTGGAGTTGTATTGACTGTGATGTCATCACCATCTGGATCACCATCGTTCGAGATTAAGTCACCTGTTACAGGATTTCCTACTTGTGTTCCTGTTGCATCATCATTTGCAACTGGAGGATTGTTTACAACTGTATTCTCACGAATCTCGATGGTTACCGTTGCTGTGTCACACAATGGACCTGGTGTTCCATCGTCGCAGATTGCGTATTGGAACTGGTCTGTTCCTACGAAGTTTGGATCTGGGGTATATGTATACGTTCCATCAGGATTCAAGGTAACGCTTCCGTTAGTTGGGTTACTGATTGGAGTCGTATTTACCGTGATATTGTCGCCCAAGTTTGGATCACTATCATTGGTCAAGACATTGCCACCTACTGGCGTGTTCACCAAGGTATTGTTGATGTCGTTGATTGCCAATGGTGGATCGTTCGATGGGAAGACAGTCAAGTATACAGTTGCGGTATCACAAAGGCTTGGCGTACCATCATCACAGATTGAGTAAGTGAATTGGTCTGGGCCTGTGTATGCTGAATCAGGTGTGTATGTGTATGTTCCGTCTGGGTTGATGACTACACTACCATTCGTTGGAGTTGTGATAGGCGTGGTATTCACACTGATGTTGTCACCATTCGGATCATTATCATTCGCCAATAGATCGCCTCCTACTGGAGTGTCCTGAGGAGTCAAGCCTGCGTCGTCACCTGCGATTGGTGGGTCATTGTCTGAACCATTAT
>Ga0163111_10000651_pt1 | contig 20857 bp, 14 predicted proteins | sample CRUFie1St18metaG_FD_109645 | JGI IMG/M metagenome (GOLD analysis project Ga0163111, IMG submission 109645) | Marine microbial communities from the Costa Rica Dome - CRUD Field 142mm St18 metaG | ecosystem: Environmental > Aquatic > Marine > Oceanic > Photic zone | place: Costa Rica: the Eastern... | reverse complement strand
TGGCACAAACTATCCAATCATCGACAATGCGGCCAGCCTGTACTGGAATTCATACATGCAGCCCAACCCAGAGGTGGGTCCTGTGCCACTGATCTACACCGTTTGTCCCAATGGTATCCTGACCCAAAGTGGTCAAGCTTCGTTACAAACCCATGTCTCAATTGCAACCTCTGGATGTGCCAATTCGGTCACCAATCCGGCTGCGACGCTGAGCTACAACGGTGATGAATTTTATTGCGCAGAAAACAATTGGGAGGCGTCTGCGACACTTGCCAATCTTGGGGGGAGCGAAATCACCTCAGCCACCATCGAAGTGAGTTTCAACAACAGCACAGAAATGGTGAATTACAATGGAACACTGAGTTCAAACGGAACCACAGAAATCAGCCTCGGCACATTTGGACCTGAGACTGGCGTGCTTGAGGCGACCCTCGTTTCACTGAATGGAGAACCTCGCTACGCACCGACATCCCAAAACATCTCGAACTCAGTCTCCACCCTCAATCAAATCGTGGTTGAAATCATGCCTGACCCATTTGCCGAACAGGTGTCTTGGGAAATCCGGGATGAAAACAACGAGGTTGTAGCCGGCGCGACATGTGCGCCTGTGCCGGAAATTTCTTGGGATGCGCTCGAGGTCGTCCAAGAGTGGTCTGTGACGCTTCCAAACCTCGGTTGTTACACGTTTCACCTGCTCGACAGCGAAGGAAATGGAATGTCACCTGGATCACCCGATGGACAAACGGTGTTTTACCCTACAGCTTACGCTTACAGCGACGGGGGACCCTTCCAGCTCACAACGATTTTGGTGTTGAACACCGCACAGGGAGATAATTTTACCGACAGCTTGGTAAGGGGATTTGAGGTGACGTCCATCTCCACGACAGGAGTTGAAGAAACTGAAGCCTTCGAAAAGGCCAACTTGTTTCCCAACCCCGCCTTGGGCCAAACCACAATTGTATACTCACTCGAACAGTCGCGTGATGTCACAATTGAAATCTCCAACGCCATGGGACAACAGGTTCGAATGCTTGAACTCGGTTCTTTGTCTGCCGGGGAGCACCGCACCACCCTTGACTTGAACGGATTCAATGCCGGCATGTACAACGTCGTAATGCGTGCTGATAAATACGTGAAGACCCTGCGTATGACCAAGCAATAATCGGTCATTGGTTTCGGTCAACCAGGGCGCTCTTGCATTTCCAAGAGCGCCCTTGTTTTTGTCTCTCGGCAAGGGTGACTGCGTATCTTGCCAACTCAGCTTTCATTCGCCAAGACATCTCCTCAAGCATGACGTTCAACCGGTTTCTATGCCTCAGACTTCTCTCCACATTCTTGCCTTGCCTTTTGGTGGGGCAAGGAGCATGGGCACAGCTTCCGGATGGAAGTGTGGCGCCTGACTTTTCCGCCGTCGATTTGGATGGTGAGGCTTGGGGCTTGTTCTCCTTACTCGATTCAGGCCAAACTGTGGTCTTGAACTTCGGGGCTACTTGGTGCTTCTCATGCTGGGCAGATGAACATGAGGGAGCCCTCAACACCATGCACAACGCTTTTGGACCAGATGGTAGTGGCGATGTGACTGTGCTCTTTTTGGAGTTCGACGACAACGCCACATTGCTGGAGGATTTGTCCGGCTCTGGCACCAACACCGTGGGAAACTGGATCGAGTCCATTGAATATCCCATCATTGACAGCGCAGGAAGCATCCATTCGTTGTTCGGGGGAAGCAATGAGCCCTTTGCGTGTTTGGTATGCCCCGATGGTTTGGTCACAAATGTGCCCGTTTTGGATTTTGACACCTTGAGGGATCTGTGTATTTCAGGTTGCGGCAACCAAGTGCTCGATCCGGCTGCGAGGATTGAACAAGTGGGCTTGCGTTCCTCTTGCGAAGACTCGACCTTGGCAACCATCGACATGACCAACCTCGGAGCTGACACGCTGACTGCTGCAACGTTCAACTTGCACAGCGGCAACGACACAACCGAAGTCATGTGGATCGGTACGCTGCCCATGGATTCTGTGACAGCCATTGAACTCGGGTTCGTCACTGTGCCTGGGCCTTGGAAAGCCACATTGACTTCTCTCAATGGCGAGTCAAGATATTTTCCTTACAACGTTCAGTTCAGCGGATCCATCCCCACCACAACAGAAATAGAGGTCAAACTGACCACCGATCACTGGCCAGAAGAAACAGGTTGGCGTTTGGTCGACGACCAAGGCGATGTGCTGGAAGAGGTTGAAGTTGGTTCGCTCGCAGGACAACAGGAAACCACCCTGACTTGGAACGTCGAACTTCCCAGTTTGGGATGTTATGAAATGGTCCTTCTGGATGCGATCGGAGATGGCCTCCAAGCCGAAATCTATGGGAATTACCCCAACGGGTCTTTGACCATCAGCAACATCGATGCCGGTGAAGTCACTTCTCTCGAGTTGACGTGGGAAGGTGGAGAAGAAGGCGCCTTTTTTGAACATGTGACCGGCATTCAAGCCGATGAAGTCTCTGGCAAGGCTGAGCCCAACGTGGACCATGGCTTCACGTTGTACCCTAACCCCGCGCACCATACCATCACATTGACCTCCCCAATCTCTGCTGCTGACTTTTCAAACATTTCGATTTTCGATATGGCTGGGAGACAAATGCATCTTCCAACCATTCAGTTGCAGACTGCGCACACCCGGGCCCTCGAATTGGACATTCACTCGCTGGCCACAGGGATGTACTTGCTTAGGTGTGGCGACGGTCAAAACACAACGAACCTCACTTTCTATAAAAACTGAAGGGTGGCATTCGATGGACCGCACAACCCTTCATCAAACTTTCAAGTTTTGATGACCATGTCCACGCAGACTATTTCTAGAAAGACGGTTGTTCAAGTTCTGTCTTGCATGCTGCTGTTACTGGCTGCATGCGACCACTACGACGATCCTGTCATTGGCATCATCCCACCGTGTGACGAAAGCACCGCCCCCCTCTTTTCAGCGATGACGTCCGACGTTCAACGCATTTTGGTGGAAGACTTTACCGCACACCAATGCGGAGCCTGCCCTCCTGCTGGACTCGAACTTAAAAAGCTGACTGAGGACTACCCAGGACAGGTTTTGCCCTTGGCCATTCACGCTGGACAATTGGCCAACACCAACGCACAGTTTCCCATCGACTGGACATGTCCGGAGGGGGATCAATTTTGGGAGGACACACAGTCCACCCTCAACCCTGTGGGACGCGTAAACAGGTTGCCTGAAGAAGGGAGCTTTCTGGCGGTATCCGAATGGTCTGAAAACGTCGAAAACCTCGCCAACAACAGCCCCGCAGCAGGAATGCAACTCGAAGTGGCATACGACGACAATTCGATGCAAACCACAGCTCACGTTCACATTACGTGGTTTGAAGACGTGGAGGACGTCGTCCGTCTGTCGTTGTTGATTTCCGAAAACGGTTTGATCGCACCTCAATTGTGGTATCCATCTGCAAACCCACCGGGACCAGGACTCGTTGAAGAATACAACCACGAATACGTGTTGAGGGGAAGCATGACCGGTGCAAAAGGCCTTGTGATTTCTGAATCGCCAACTTCTGGAGACACCCAACAAGAGTGCTACACCTTCCAATGGAATCCTCTTTGGGTGGCTGAAAGTGCCGACATGATTGCCTTGCTCACCCTTTCCAACGGCGCAGTGATCCAAGCCATCTCCATGCCAGTTCAAGAATGAAAAGGTTCGCGCTTTTAGCATGCCTGATGGGCCTTGTGAGCTTGGGACGTTCCCAAGAAGACGGGCCTTGGATTTTCAATGGAGGGTACACCTTGGGCGTCACCGCCGCACAAGTTCGGGGCGACGGAATCGAAGGCTTCAACAAGCTCGGCCTGCATGGCGGGGCTGTGGTGGAAGTGCGCCAATTCCAGAATTTGGGCTTTCAATTGGGGTTGATCTACAACCAAAAGGGCAGCCGCAAAGTGCAAAATCCGAAGATTGACGATTACACCGACTGGGGCTACAAGTTCACGTACATCGACATTCCCTTGACCGCGGTCTACGACTTCAAAGACGGCTACACCGTGGGCACGGGGTTGCAGCCCGGCGTGTTGATTGGCGCCTTTGAAGATGGACTGGCGAGTGGCGTGTCAGATGGCGAGTGGGAACCGACAAGCTTGCCCATTCGAAGCTGGGAATTGAGCTGGGTGGTTTGGATCGGGATGCGGGCGGGAGAGCATGGAGAGTGGTTTTTGCGTCACACCCAAAGCCTGCCGGGCATTGTGCCTAAGCCAGAGCTGACCAACCCCAACGTGCGCTGGGACGACCGCATGCAAAACCTCACGGTGCAGGTGGGCTACACCAAGCTGCTCCGGGCTTGGAGCGACCAATGACCGCGAAGGTCAATCGTCCTGACGCTCCACGCCGTCGAGCACCCCGTCCAAAGTGACCTCCACTTCACGCGCCGCCTCCTTCAGCACATTCCAAGGCCCGTCCATCAACGCCCGAACCTCTGCTTCGATGTCATCAATGGCACCTCGTGCAATCTCCAACTTGCGCTGGTCGTTGGGCGTGGCGCCTTCTCGGATGTCGGGCATCGCGTCATACAGCCGGTTCATGACCCGAACCGTGACGTGGTCGTACCCCACAAAATCCTGCGGCATCCAAATCATGTCATGGATGGCCGTGATGCCTTCTGCGACTTCTTGGTGCAAGGAATCCACCACCGTGGTGGTCGAATCTCCCAAATGCGCCCAAACACGCGACATCGCATCCATCGCCTCGTCGGCCGCGGCAAGCTCCTGCATGAGGTCTGCGAGGCGTTCCACTTCCACGTAGGCGCGCTTCATTTGGGCCACACCCTCCTCGTGCCTTGCAGCGTCAAACGCACTTCTTGGGTCGTGCACGTAAGTCATGGCCATGGAATCCACGTGGGTTCCCAAGGTGAGCACCGCAGTGAACGTGCCTGGCGCCACAGAAGGACCGCCACCTGAGGGCTTGTCTTCCTTGTCGAGTCCACGACTGGGCCAACGGATGCCGTCTGTATCGCCGCGCCATGTCAAGGTCTGCCATCCCGCTTCGACCTCACGGGTCATGCGGCGCACGGTATCGCCCTCGGCAGTCAGGATGACCACCTCCATCTCGGAGTGCACCTCGGCCGTGTCCGCTTGCACATACACGTGCCCATGGGCATTCCTGTTCCGGTTTTCTCCTTCCCAAATGTGGTCCGCCATGAAGCGGGAACCCGCGGGGCGCGGACGTGGCACCTGGTAGCCGGACGCCGCATCAAAGGCACGGAAGGTGGTGTTGAGCAACGCCGCCCCTTCGTTGGCCAACGCACGCAGCGGCGACAAGTCCTCAATCACATACGCCGCGCGGCCAAAGGTTCCGAGCACCAAGTCTCCCTCACGCGCATGGATGGCCATGTCTCGCACGGGAACGGTGGGTACGTCGTGGGTCCAAGGGCGCCAGTTCGCGCCGCGGTCCACACTGAAATACAGGCCCTCCTCCGTACCAAGGAAAAGCAAATCCGCAGCCTCGGGGTCCTGAACCACACACTGGGCGTGGGCCGGGACATCCTCGCCGTAGACCAATCGCTTCCACGATTTTCCACCATCCGAAGTGCGGTAGAGGTAAGGCTCCCAATCGTTGCGGCGGTAATTGTTGGCCACCACATACACCTCGTCTGGGCTGTGGGAACTCACGTGGATGAATGGAATCCATGAGCCCTCTGGCAAGCCCTTCAGTTGGTCTGCGTGGTCGATCCACGTCACACCGCGGTCCGCGCTGTGCTGCAGCCTTCCGTCGTCGGTGCCCACCCAAAGCTCGTTGGGTCGCTCTTTGGACGGCGCGATGCAAAGAATCGTGCAATGGTTTTCCGCCTGTGTTGCATCGATGGTGAGCCCCCCGCTGGTAGCCTGTTCAAGCTTGGCGGGATCGTTGGTGGTCAGATCGGGGCTCAACGTTTCCCAGGTGCGGCCTCGATTTGGGCTGTAGTGCACGCGGTTGGACCCAAAATACAGGCCGTCACGGTCGTTGGGATCCAACGCGAGGGCCGCATTCCACGCAAATCGCAGGTCTGTGGTGTCTGGCGAGGCAGGCTGGATGCCCGTGGACCCAAGGGTCGTCAAATTCACCCGATTCAGAGCACCGCCCTGATACATGGCGTACACCTCGCCATCGCCGGTGGGCTGGACGTCAAATCCGTCCCCAAACAGGACCTCCTGCCAGTCTTCGTTCCGAATGCCACCGGCATGCCACACCGCGGACGGTCCGACCCAAGATCCATTGTCCTGCATTCCGCCATACACGTTGTAGGGCTCCGCATCGTCGACCGCGATGTGGTAGAATTGACCGACCGGGAGGCTGTTGACAAAAGTCCAGTTGTCCCCACCGTCGCGACTGATGTTCAGCCCGCCGTCGTTGCCGTTGATGAGGTAGTTTGGGTCGGAAGGATGAATGTAAAGGGCGTGGTGGTCCGGGTGCACCCCGCTGTACGGCAAGATGATGTCAAATGAGCGGCCGCCGTCCGTGGACTTTGACACCATGCTCCACAAGCTGTAGATGTGGTCCTCGTTGGTCGGGTCGCAGTGAATCTCGGCGTAGTAGAACGGACGGTTTCCCACGTCGCTGTCGGTGGTTTGTCGTCGGAAGGTCGCGCCGCCGTCGTCCGAGCGGTAGAGGGCGTAGTCCTTGGACTCCACCAAGGCATAAACCACGTCCGGGTTCGCCGCGCTCATGGCCAAACCCATGCGCCCCAGCTCGCCCTCTGGCAAACCGTCTTCGTCCGTGCGCTGGACCCAATTCTCGCCACCGTCGTGGGTGACGTAGAGGCCACTGCCTTCCCCACCAGACTTGAATGTCCAGGGCTGGCGGCGGAATGACCACATCGCCGCGAAGAGCTTGTCGGGGTTGGAGGGGTCCATGATGAGTTCCGCGCATCCGGTGCGCTCGTCAATGCTCAGAATGTGCTTCCACGTCCGTCCACCGTCCACAGTCTTGTACACCCCACGGGCGGGGCTGTCACCCCAGGCCGAACCCGTAGCCGCGACGTACACCGTGTTGGGGTCGCGGGGATGGATAAGAATGCGGTGAATGTTTCGGGTGTCTGCGAGGCCCATGAAGTCCCACGAGGCGCCGCCGTCGAGGCTGCGAAACAGGCCCCGGCCGCTCGTGTGGCTGTTTCGGGGATTGCCTTCGCCAGTGCCGACCCACACGAGGTCTGGATTGAGTGGACTGAGGGCGACCGCGCCAATGCTTTGGGTGGGTTGGTCGTCAAAGATGCTTTCCCACGTGACGCCTGCGCTTGTGCTCTTCCAAAGCCCACCCGAAGCCGTGCCGACATAGATCACTTCAGGCTCCTCGTGTGGGACGGCGATGGCCGTCACCCGGCCGCTCATTGTGCCCGGCCCGATGTGGCGGACGTTCAAGGCCTCCACCAAGGCCTCCACGGGGTCTTGAGACAGGTTGCCTTCCGATTGGGCGCCGACCGCGGTCAAGGCCAACCAACACACCGCGGCCAAGGCGGCCGCCCGAAACTGTGAAAGGGAAAAAGTCATGGTCGAATGTTCAGGGGTTGTTCGTGCCGAAGTGGCACCGTAAACGAGAGCCCAAAGGCCTTGCCCGTCACCGACCCCTCGGCCGTGAAGGGCACCTCTGCGCCGCGCAACAAATTCATCAGGTCGTTTTTGAGGACTTTGCCGAGGGCGCCGTCACGGGTTTGGACTTGCAGCCCCACCGTGGCGCGCGCCTCAGGTCGAATGGCCTGGGCCTCCGACAAGGTCACGTCACCCACGACCTCTTGGTTCAAGTAGAGTTTGACGTCCGCTTCCGTCACGGTCACGGCGTAAGGATTGGGGTTGAACACGTCGACGTCCATCCGCGCCTGCATGCCATCGAGCGACACGCGCACTTGGGAGAAATCGTCCACCGAAAGCACCTCCAGGTCCTGGTAAAAGCAGCCTGAGAGGCCAAAAGCCATCAGAGCCAAAACAACCCACATCGCCGAGCGTTCACGCATGTCGCTTCGCAAATTCAGCGTGGAAGTGGGGAATGGTCTCGATGCCTTTGTAGTAGTTGAAGAGGCCGTAGTGCTCATTGGGGCTGTGGATGGCGTCCGAGTCCAAGCCAAAGCCCATCAGCACCGTCTTCAAACCCAAAATCTGTTCGAAGCTCGCCACAATCGGAATGCTTCCGCCGCTCCGCACCGGCACAGGAACCTTGCCGTAGGTCTTTTCCATGGCGGCAGAGGCCGCTTGGTACGCCGCGCTGTCGGTGGGCGTCACGGCAGGCTGGCCACCATGCATTGCAGTCACTTTGAGCTTGACGCTCTCGGGTGCGATGCGCTTGAAGTGGGCCTCGAACTTGGCCGTGATGTCGTCCGGATCCTGGTGAGGCACCAGACGCATGGAGATTTTGGCGTAGGCCTTGGAAGCGATGACCGTCTTGGCCCCTTCCCCGGTGTATCCACCCCAAATGCCATTCAAATCCAACGTCGGACGGATGCTCATCCGCTCCGGGGCACTGTACCCCGCTTCGCCTTCCACGGCGCCAATGTCGATGCTCTTCTTGTACGCGTCTTCACTAAACGGCGCTTCCGCCATGGCCTTGCGTTCGTCGTCGCTCAAGACCTCCACATCGTCGTAGAAACCCTCCACGGTGATTTGCTGGTGCTCGTCTTTGAGCGAGGCTATCATCTCGCAAAGGATGTTGATGGGGTTGGGTGCCGCCCCGCCGTAAAGGCCGCTGTGCAAGTCGCGGTTGGGACCTGTGACTTCCACCTCCACGTAGCTCAAGCCGCGCAGTCCCGTCGTGATGGACGGCACGTCGTTGGCGATTACCCCCGTGTCACTGACGAGCACCACATCGGCCGCCAAACGGACCTTGTGGGCTTCGAGGAAATCTTCGAGGTGAACCGAGCCCACCTCTTCTTCGCCCTCGATCATGAACTTGATGTTGCACGGCACTTGGTCGGTGGCGACCATGGCTTCGAAGGCCTTGACGTGCATGAAGAATTGACCCTTGTCGTCGCACGCGCCACGGGCAAAAATCGCGCCGTCGGGGTGGAGCTCGGTCTTTTTGATCACAGGCTCAAACGCCGGACTGTCCCACAAATCAATGGGATCGGCGGGCTGCACATCGTAGTGACCGTAGACCAATACGGTCGGCAACGCTGGGTCAATCAACTTCTCTCCGTACACCACGGGATATCCTTTGGTGGGCACCACCTCCACGTTGTCCGCCCCTGCTTTCCGCAGGTGGTCGGCCACCACTTCCGCGCACTTGTTCGTGTCGTCGGCATAGGCCGGATCTGCCGAGATGCTGGGGATGCGCAACAACTCCAAAAGCTCGTCGAGCATCCGCTCCCGGTGCTCGTTCATGTATTCCTTCACGTCCATGCTCCGAAGGTACAACCTCGGTCTGCCTGGACCTATCTTCGAGGCCCGGTACGTTCACCTGTGACAATGAGCTCCTCGAACCTCCCTCAATTCAACGACACGGCGCAGGCCTTTCAGCACCTGACCGACGCCGAATTGCGTCGGGCTGTGGCCTTGTTCTCGTTGATCGGCAAGCCTTGGCTTGTGAATGCCGGAAGTGCCCTCGCCCACCTCGCGCTCGCGCTCCGCGTCCCGTTGGCTTGGGCTGTGAAGCCCACGGTGTACGCCCACTTTTGTGGGGGCGAATCCATCGAAGATTCGGAGGAGACCATGGCGAAGTTGGCGGCCCACAACGTCCGTACCATCCTCGACTACAGTGCCGAAGGCCAAACCGCCGAGTCCGACCTCGACGCCACTTGCAGTGAAGTCCTGGCCACCATTCAAGCTGCGGACGGCGACGCCCGCCACGCCTTTGCGGTGTTCAAGGTGAGCGGACTGTCCTCAAACGCCCTGCTCGAAAAGGTCGGGAAGGCGATGGCGGGCGGCGCGGCCTTGGACCGAGAGGACGAAGAGGCGTGGGAGCGCGTCCAGCGGCGCGTCCGTACGTTGTGCGAAGCCACGGCCGCTGCCGAGGGACGCGTGATGATCGACGCCGAGGAGTCCTGGATCCAGGATGCCATCGACGCACTGGCCGAGGACATGATGTCCGACTACAACCGCGACCGCGTCGTCGTCTTCAACACGGTGCAGATGTACCGACACGACCGTTTGACCTACCTCGAAGCCATGGCTGCACGGGCTGAAGAAGGCGGATACCTGTGTGGGGTGAAGTTGGTACGGGGAGCATACATGGAAAAAGAACGCGAGCGTGCCTCGCAGCAGGGCTACCCCTCCCCGATTCAACCCGACAAAGCCGCGTCAGACAGGGATTTTGATGGAGCGGTGAAATGGGTCTTGGAGCGCATCGCACAGATTCATCTCGTGGCTGGAAGCCACAACGAAGAGAGCAATTTGAAGTTGTGCCAATGGATGGCCGAGATGGGGCTTGAGCCCGGGGATGCGCGGGTGTCGTTTGCTCAGCTTTTGGGCATGAGTGACCCCATCACCTTCAACCTTGCGGCGCACGGCTACAACGTGGCCAAATACGTGCCCTACGGCCCCATTCGCGAAGCCATCCCCTACCTGATTCGTCGTGCGCAGGAAAACACTTCGGTGGCGGGTCAGACGTCACGCGAACTGTCCTTGCTGCGCGAAGAGCAACAGCGGCGGAAACGACGTTATCTCCTGTCAGCGAGGGCTGTAACTCACTGTCAATCGCGCGTTGAGGCCATCAGACGGCAGAATCCCTGGCCCCGGGTAAGCCAAGGCCCTGCGGGTGAAGTAAGACGCATTTGTGGCATTGTTCACCTTGATGCCCAAAGCCCACTTTCCACCTGCCCATCGGCGCTGGACACCCACATCCAAAACGCGGTAATTGGGAATCTGCCCGTGCAATGCCGTGGGCGTGTAGGTTGAGTTTGTCGCTTCGGTGAATTGGTCTCCCACGTGCTGTGCCAAGATCTGGAAATCCCAAGACTCCGTTTGATGGCGCACAGACAACCTCACCAGAGCTCGAGGCACGAGTTCAACTTCATTGCCTTCAATCGCCGCGAGTCCCCCTTTTCCATAACGGCTGTACATCCAAGAAGCTGAGCCCAAAATGGTGGTGACGTGACCATTTGGCAAAACAATCCGACGACTTGCAGAACATTCCAAACCGGTCGTTTGGGCATTGGACAAATTGGTCCGCAACAGCACTGGTTTTTCGACCACAATTGGATCGGGAATGGTGGTGGCCAACAAGCCGATTCGGCCTTCGTACCAAAGGACAAATGCACTGGCATCAAGGGTCCATTCTTCCTCAGACATCCGAAAACCCAAGTCCACATTGGCACCTCGTTCATCTGCAATGTCCGGGTCGACAACCACCCCAAGGTTGTTGATTTGAATGTCGCTGAAGTTGACCGCCCGAAAGTTGCGCACGGCATTGGCGTACCATTCACCGGCGGGGCGCTTCCATGACACTCCTATGCCCGGGAGGAATACGTGTCGATTTTTGCTGCTTTCGCTGCTGAACAAAGAATCTTCGACAACGTTGCCGGCTCCGTCCAAAATGACTTCCCGATACGTCCCCGTCGCGTCCGTCTGGATTTGTTCCCAACGCACCCCTGGGGTCAGGGACCAACGGGGTGCAAACGACCAGATTCCTTGCGCAAACGCCGTCCATTGGCTGTTCGGAAACACAAAGTCACTCTCCTCTCTCACTGCATTTGAGGTGTCGAACGCAAAGTCAGGACCCGTACCTGGTGCGCCAAGGCCTTGTCTCATTTGATTGTGACCCAAATATCCCTGCGTACCCAACACCAAGGCCGACAGGCGCTCGTCCTGCTCACGAATCCACCGCTTTGTGACGCGGGCATCCCATCCCAATGACGCAAAATCACCCCAAATTAAGTCACGCTCCTCCCCAAAATCTACCCGATTGGGCGTGCCCAAAAACCCGAGCGATTTCCTCGACGCTTTCAGCGCATGCATGGCGATGTTGACGTCCACATCACCCCTTGATGGGGTCCATGCCACATCTGAAGACGCAATGTTCCAAGACACCTCAAACCAATTTCGCGACCGATCGCTTCGACGCGGGTCAGTTTCAAACTGAATGTCTGTCAAACCTCCAGATTGCTGCTCCGTCCGTCGCAACAGCGTCACACGCTGATCGAAAGTCAACACACCTTTCTTCCCTTCTCTGCGCTCTGAAAAGGCCAAAGTGGCTGTAGTGCTCTCAAAGTCTGCATTGTCCCGCCATCCACTGCCTGCTTTGTGATCCACCGCGACCAAGAACCCAGCGCTTGGTCCTCCTCCGGATGCCTCAGCAAACACATGACCATGTCCCCTCATCTTCCCAAGGCGCGGCGTATATCCCGTCAAAGAGGTTGTCCACCGGGCGCTGGTTGTTTTTCCCAAAGGCGCGGGCCGCATCACGAAGTTGAGCATGCCGCCAAGTTGACTGCCATACTGCAACGCTGAAGCTCCTGACACCCACTGCACCTCCTCAATCATGGACATCGGGGGGGTGTAATAAGATTCCGGATAACCCAAGGGATCTGCAGCGATGGGATGACCATTTTGCCGCATACTCAAATGCGCAGAACGATTGGGGCTCATTCCTCGTACGCCCACTCCCAGTTGCAATCCCGCAGCATCGCTTTCCCAAATGTTGGCCCCTGGAAGCCCCGCAAACATATTCCGAGGCTGAACCTCGCCGGCAACAGCCAGCTGAGCCGATGGCGACATCACCGCGCTTTTGATGCCTCGATACATTCCCCCAGCTTCGAGAGAATTCATGAATGACATTGGCTCGTCTGATTGCTCCACCACTTCAGCAGATTGCAGCCCCACGCGCAGAGGCTCAAGTGGCAGACTCAATTCAGCCATTGTGTCGCTGGGACGCTCCAAGACAAGGGTGTCTGTCACATATCCAAATGCAGAGACAACAGTCCTGACTTTAAGGCACTCTGGCGTGGGCCACAAAAAACCTTGTTCATCCAAAGTGAACGTTTGGGTTTCTCCTCCTTCAAGACAAGTCCACTGAAGAAGAACTCCCGAAAGGCCTCGGTCATTGGGGTCCACCACAATCACCCTTTGCCCAAATGCATGAACATGTGCCATGACCAACGTCATGAACAACCCAAACCGACCCACCAGAATGGCCTTACCAACCACGTGCATCACGTAAGGAATCTTTGAGGGCTTCATACTGTCTGGGGTGAATCACGGAGTCGAGCGGGAGCACAAAGACGCGTTGGCCCCAATCATTTTTGAGTTTAGTCAGGTCTACAAACGGGTCGATCATGAGTTGAGACCTTCGACCATTGAGACTCGCCCACACTTCCGCACGCACCCGAACGTCCTCGCCTTTGGCATCGTTCCAAATCTCTTGGATGTGCTTCGCCGTAGCCAACATCAAATCGGGTTGGGTGGACATCATTTTTTCTTGGTTGGGCGTGAGGAAGTCCCCTATTGGGAATTCGCGTTCCTCCCCTTGGTCATTTTGGATATAGTACGTGGCCCATCCAGCCTTTTCCATCAACATGACCCTCCAGCCAAATCGATAGCCACTCTCGTGCCAGTACATCGATCCTTCGTACGCCAAGGTTCGCCAGGGAAACACCAGTTGCACCCCCAAAAACGTGCACACCAATAGCTTCTGAAAAGTGGACCAAGTCAACCCGTCATCTTCACTTTTCAAGTCAGGAACATGCCAAGAGGACCATGGCATAAGACGCCAAGTTTGAACATGCCATTCGTCTCGAAAGAAAACCGTTGTGGAAGCAATCATGACCCACGGGAACACCCCAATGGGAAACAAAATCCACGTCAATACATGGAAAGTCACCAGCACAGGATAGAAATACGGACGAATCCGATCGCTAAAGAGGGCAAAGGGTGCGAACAAATCAAAGGCTGCACCAGCCCAACTGAACAGAAAAGCCACTTCCCTCGTGGCAAACAACGGCCCAAGAACGGGAAAAGAACTGTGCTGTGGCAACCACATGGCCAGCGGTTGGGCGTTCAACAACCAATCCGGATTGAGCTTGGCCAATCCTGCATAGAAATACACAACGGCCAGCAACAGGCGAATTGACGTCACTGCAAGGTGGGGAACCTGGGGTGTTTTTGAGGTGGAGGGCAGCCAACACATCATGAAGGCCAACAGTGACACGAAATAGTAGTGATTGAGATAGTTGCTCTTGTCCAACAACTCCACGTAGGTAAAGCACACAAAAAACAAGGCAGCTCCAGTTTTGGCCGTCCTGCCAGCCAGCAGCATCAAGCCGCCGAGAATCATCCCAAGGAAAAGAACCCACGCTCCAGTGGTGCTGGGGCGTGGGAGCCATTCAAATCCATCGAAAGGAAAGGTCCAGATGGGGTCCAAAACTTGGGTGTCCACCCAGCCATTCCACACAAAGCGTGTCGTGCTGAACAGCACAAGAACCGCGAACATCCTTCGCAGCGTCAGCAAGGGCGCCACTGAGGCCATGGATTCAGTCCCCGTCGTTGTCTTGATACGTGATCAAAACACCAAGAGAAGACATCATGTCCACCTTCCACAGCACCACAAGCGCTTGCAACTCAGCATACACCTCGAATGAAGCAGCTTGCTGTTCCACCACGAAGGAGGCCAAGGGATCCTCTAAAGAGGCGATTGCGGTGGCCGTTGAGGTCAACTGGGCCGCAATGTCATCGTGCAAACCTTCACCATAGGTTACGTCACCTAGAGACTTTAGGTAATCGTCAAGGCCAATGGCATCTGTTGTGCCGTTGTTGTCGTCACCGTAATACACATGTGTGCATGCCTTCAAGCTTTCTGCCAAAAAGTCCACACTCCACTCCGCGGCGAAGGGTGCTTCTACCAAATCTGGTTGAGGTGTTTGGCTGAATGTCATGATTCCATTGGGCAAGCCCAATTTTCCTTTGCGGATGATGCCCTCATACACTCGGTTAAAGGCATTCAACAACTCTCCAGTGCTGCTTCCCGCTTCAGTACCGGTGGAAGACACGAACGTGTCACGATATTCAGATGTCCAGACTGTGAGCACCGCATTGGCCTCTTCCGTCAGGAAGGATGCCAGTCGTTTCGCATGATTCAGACGTCCATTCGCTTCATCATTCCATTCCGTTGCTGTAGTCGCTGCATCATCACTGAACAATAGCCACTCTAGCGCAGGCAAACCTGAGCTGTTCAAATTGCTTGAAAGACCCCCAGTCCATGATGGAGCGAGCGATGCCTCGGCAATTTCTATCGTGTCAGTAGGGAACGTGTTGGTTGTCACCAGAAGTGCGCGGTTGATTGCGGGTCCAAAATCAAACAATTGAACGCGCTGCCAAGACATGTAGGCTTCATGCAACGCTTCGCGTGCGGCATCGATGTCGTTGGAGTCAACTGTCCCAACAGTCAAGCCACTCAACGTCACACTCAAATTTTCACTTCTCTGTAGAAAATCCGTGTATGCTGGAACGATGAGGTTGTCGGCAGTGTGCGCGAGATAGGCACCGCGATCAAAGTTCTGAGAATCGTTGTCATCCACTGGGTCGCAACCTGCGAGCAACAAAGCCAACAACGGCAAAGCAGGCCCCCAAAATCGGAGGCCTGCCCTGTCATTAAAGTAAGTCAGTAAAGTCATGTAGGATGATCAGAGTTGGTCCGCAACGTCAGTCAATCCAGCAAGCGCAGCCAATTCGTCACGTACTTCCGTGATGGACGCAATGGTTACGTTGTAGAAGTCTTCACCCAAATCCTCAAGCAAGTGCTCAACCTCAGCTGTAGTGACAGAAGTTCCGGCTACAAACTGTGCAGCTTGGAGGAAGGCCTTGAACTCAGAGAGCTCGTGGTTGCGAAGGGCGTCGTCACCAAAATCGGTGATGGCGTCATTCAGGTAGTGAATTGCCGTACCCGCAGCCAAACGCTCCAGTTCTCTGTTGATCACTTCGATCTGGGCATCGCGCACGACCATGTTGTCTTGAGAGATGGCGGCACGGCCAAGTCTGAAGGCCTCGGAAATCTTGCTGGCGGAGCCCAAAACCACCTCACGGCTGTTGGCATATTTGCCCCAGAAGCGGTTGGTTCCGTTGTCGGGGTAATCCACAGCATCTGTGAAATAGCCGTAGCCTTCATCCCAGTGGTGTTCCATGGCTGTGTAGTACTTCCCCGCGGCAGGGTCTACAGGTTCAGAGTTGTCCACATCCATTTTGCCGGAAGCCAAATACACTGAACTGATGTTGTACATGAAGCAGGCGCCCATAAGTCCTTTTTCGATGAGCTGCGTCCACTCCTGGCCCTGACCATCTTGCAAGTATTGCTTTGAAGGGTTCGTGGTCGACAACACAACTCCAGCTTGGCCAGCACTGCCGTCTGTCACTTCTGCCACAGTTGTGGCGCTGGCCTCAGCGATGCCATTCATGTAACCCTCGAACATGTCCGTGTAGAAGGCATCCCCTCCAACTGTTTTGTTCTTAAGTTGCTTCGACGAACCTGTCATCTCGAGTCCTTCCGTGTCTTCCCATGTGTAGCCGTCGTTGGCGTACATGGCAAGCAATGTAGCTGCATCAAGTGCTGTTCCTGGAGTGTTGGCCGACTTGAGGTAAGACGTCATTTCTGACAACATGTTCAAGCGCTGGCGCTGGCCAGTGTAAGACACTGTATTGTTGCCATTGGCGTCCGTATATTCATAGGTGGCGGGCGCTTCGATGGCGTACTCGCACGTGCCATCATCAGTGGTCGCGTTATCCTCATAATTTGTGGCCGCGGGGTCTGTGCATCCCTCACGGTTGCACGATGTCATAACGATGGCGCAAGCAAAGACGGCCATCAAGGTTTGGGTGAATGAAAGGTTCATGTTCAGAAGCTTATTTTTATTCGTTCTAAATAGAGGGGCAAATCTAGAACGAATCAGAACAATCGTTCCTCCCCCACATGGGGGAGTTTTGTCACGAAATTGTCTGTGATGACCGCTGAACGAAACTCCGTCCCTGTTGAAGACAGTCCCTACTTGTTTTGAAGCCTTTCATGCAATGAACCTCGTCTTCGTTGCATTTAGAACCGTTATAAATTACTGATTTACAGCTATATAATTTTGAACCCGGTGAGCAACAGATTGTATCTTATGATTATGAGCCACATTCAAAATCTCTCAACCTGCATCAATTGCACGAACCTCACGGCCAACTTTCGGTGCACCAAGCATGCCACAGACGTCGAGATTTCGTCGTCGTGCAGCGATCACACTTACCAGTCCGCGCTACACAAACGCTCTTCCTGTGACAATTGTGGGAAGCATCAGACTGGAGCATGTCCCAACCAGACGAGCGCAGCGAGCGGCATGCTCTGCTTCGCGTGGGCAAGTTGAAGGCAATCAATAGCAATCTTCAATCCAAGACCCGGAGGTGAGCATCTCACTCCGGGTCTTGCCGGTTTTGGCAGCGATGGTTGCTGCCAGGCCCTCCGACATGTTCTTGCTCCCACATACCACCCAAACTCCGTCGGCCTGAACAAAACTCTCGAGTTCGCTCCACGACGCGACGGCCTCCTGGACATACATAGAAGGAGTGGACTCACGTGAAAATATTCTCTTCACTGTTCTCAATGCACCTCTCTCTGTGGCATCGTCCAATTCTGAAGCGAAAATCGCCCCTTGCTTCTGAGTCTGTACGCCCCAAAACAAGACTGCTCCTGCATCATCCTCAAGTTGCTGAATCATGCCCAAAAACGGCCCCATCCCAGACCCGTTTGCCACAAATGCAAGAGGTCTCGCGTCTGGAAGTCGAAAATTGACATTGGCGTGAATGCGTGCTTGGACCGTGTCTCCCCTCGAGAGACCATGAAGATGAGTCGAACACAGCCCTTGCTCGTGTTTTTTGACCAAGATGCCAATGTGACCTGATTCCAACTTGGAAATTGAATACCAGCGCGTGACTTCGGCCTGAGACGGCACAATCCCCAGCAAACTCCCGGAGTGAACTTTGTGTACCTCGTGCTCAGGTGCTGCCAATTCAATCCAGGCCAGGTTGTCGGCTCCACTCGCACTCACGACACGCCACGCATGCTCAACGCTCGTTGACTCCTCCACAACAGCATCCGGCAAAGGAAGATCCCATTGGGCACACACGGAGGAGATGGCTTGGCCAAACTCCCCATCTTTCTGCCGATTTACGAAGCCCGCGAGCTTCACACTTGCCGGGGAACGTAGCCCTCTCAATGCCAGAAAAAAATCTTTCCCGAAAGCGGCAAATTGGAGGTAGGATTGATCCCCAAATGCGACTACGGCGAGGTGCGCAGTCAACTTCCCTTCGTAGTCCTGCACCCACTTCTGCCACGCGAAATGGTGACTTGGCGCGTCCCCTTGGCCGTACGTGGCCAGTAAAAAAAGGCACCGATCGACTTTGGGATCCGGAGTGAATTTCGCCAAATCAACAACACAAGACGTTACTCCTTTTTCTTTCCATCGTTCTGCCAATTGCGCAGCGCGACGTGCCGTGGTTCCAGACTCAGAGGACACAACGATGTAGACGTCGGCATGATTGTCATGCGCAAGCCCAACCAGTCGACGACTCCATGAAAGTCGTCGCCACCATTTTTGCCAACCTGTGAAGGTCAGCCACAACATCACACCAGAAGCGACGACCCACAGCCATGCCAACCAACCATCCTCGTAGGCCGTGTGCACCCGATGGGTCCATGCCATTGCCGTCCATTCCCACGTGGGAATGCTTTTGGCCACAATTTGACCATCTGTAGCTCTCAAATCGAATCGGTATCCGTTTCTCAAGGACAGCTCAAACACTTCCTCTTCATCCACCAAAAACGGGTAACGCAATACGTCCACCTCGTCCAAGTTGATGCCTCGAAAGACATCCCAAGCATGGGGTGGAATCACCGCTTCGGAAAAGCCTCCTTCCAACGAGGTCAATTCCTGAGATGGCAAGTCCCAAACATCAAAGCGCGCCGCACTGAGCAGCACCCCCGTTCCAGTCAACAGCAACAGGGGCAGAAGGCCAAAGAGCCCTAAGTCCGAATGAATGTCCCCAACAATCTTGGGCCTCTGCCCGTGCAATGTCAACCACAAAGCCCCTCCCGCCAGGAGCAGACAAAACGCAAGCACCGCACAAATACCCGCAAGAATTCTTCCTGCACGATCTAAGAACAACGAGCGATGAAGCGTCAACATGAACCGAGAAAGTGACGAACGACGCTCGGTTTGCCCCAGGATTCTTCCTGTCTTGGCATCAACCTGCCAAACACCAAAGTGACGATGAAGGGGTGTCCCCGTCAACACAATCTCCCCGCAAGGAGAGACCTCCATTTCATCCACAGACTCAAACTCTTGATTCAACGTGCCCAGAAAGACCCCTAGGCTCAGCATTTCTGAACCTGAACGCTCTATGGCCTGCCGGACGTGACATTGTCCAGACTCCCACGCCAAAAAAACGCCCGACAACAACACGGGCAGCAGCACGGCACTTACCGCACTCGCAAGGATCAGGTGAAGCCGGTAAGCCCAACGGGACACGGCGTCAGTTTTTCGCCAATCTGATGTACCGAATGAAACCCGTCCCTGGGATTTTTCCGGATTGCAAGTCGGAGGTGAGGGGAATCACCACTTCTTGCGGGTAATACCCTTCATTTTCGACACCACTTTCAAAACGCAGACCGTATCCTCGATCAAGCCAATCCTCCTGAATATTGAGCTGAACAATCGTTCTCTCCCCTCCTCCCAGAGTAGGGCCTGTGATGCCGTCAATCGAGTCTTTAGAGCGCCCAAAAAACCGCCACCATTCCTCCAATTCATAGTACCACTCGTCGTCATCTCCCAACACATACAACGTATCGAGATACTGTCCTGCCTCGTCCACCAATCCCACCACCACATACGCACCTTCTCCATCGTAGTTCACCAATTGAATCATGCAACGAAAAGACAATTCCGTTGACACGATGCCGATTGGCAGACACATGGTCGCGAACCATAGAACAAGCCCTCCGAGTTTCATCACTTCATCAAAGATTCAGGAATTCCGTTTGCAAACGCTTCGTTTTCACTTGCCAAATCTGCTGGAGTTTCCCCGAAATGAGTCGTGGAGTGGATGTCTGCACCCACGGCCACAAGCCACTGGATAAGGTCGCCGTCCGTTGCCGTCAAACAAGCTTCATGCAAAGGCGTCATTCCAGATTCATCAGGTTGATTTACATCCAAACCAAGTACCAGGCCAAACTTCAACAAATCGAGGGATTGAGACCGGGCCCCCACATGCAGCCAGTGCTCCCCACCTGTCAAAACTTGCGAAAGAGGAACTTTGTGAGCCTTCAACAAGGACGATAAAATTTCAAAGCTCTCGTGATCATCCCGATCATAGCCTGAAGCGAGGGCTTGAAGAAGGGTGCTTCCACGATAACCGGCATCCCTCATTGCCCATCCATGCTCATGCAAAATCTCGCAGGCTTTGACGTTCATGTGGGCCAGGGCATGGTGCATAACGGATTGTCGCTCGGCATCGAGGAGATGGAGATCAGGTGCTGTTTCAAGCAAATATGACATGGCATCTGCGTCAAATCGCCCGTGCACCATCTGCATGATTGGAGTTACGCCATCAAGATTTGCGGCGTGAAGGTCTACCCCCTGCTGCTCAAGGAATTTGAACACATTCATTCCATTGCGCGTTCCCCTTGTACCTCGAACCGCAAAATGGGCAGCATTTTCCCCGACAGCATTGACGTAATTGGCATCCATGCCTTTCTCCAACAACGATTTCAACATTCCTGTTCGTCCACCCTTGCAAGCGTACAGCCATCCATTGCTGCCTTTGTCATCTGCATCTGTCAACGAAAGTCCGTGGGGCTCGAAGTAAGCAATCATCTCTTCATCGGTGAGGAAAGGTGCCACCAAATGCAAGGCGTGTGCGCCGTCGTGATTGCG
>Ga0163111_10000650_pt1 | contig 20892 bp, 9 predicted proteins | sample CRUFie1St18metaG_FD_109645 | JGI IMG/M metagenome (GOLD analysis project Ga0163111, IMG submission 109645) | Marine microbial communities from the Costa Rica Dome - CRUD Field 142mm St18 metaG | ecosystem: Environmental > Aquatic > Marine > Oceanic > Photic zone | place: Costa Rica: the Eastern... | reverse complement strand
CAGAAGCCAGCTTAATCAAACGGTCGTCGGGAAGAGAATTCCACAAAAAGTAAGACAACCTGGACGCAATCGCATAATCGTCAAGATTTAGAGAATTACCTTTGTATTTATACAAAAAATTTGGGGAGCAGAGCATGGTCGTCATGGCCGATTGCACGGCATTGAATACATTTTCATCAGTTTCATATCTCTTTTTTGCGATATCGGTATATCGCTTTAGTTCCTTGTCACTCACAGGTCTGCGGAAGAGTTTAATAGCCAGTTTTCTAATGAATTGCTGGTATTTCTCGTGCGGGTCGTTGCCCTTCAAGCCTTCATAGTATGTTTTGTAAAAATCGGTTTTTGGTGGCCAGCTCTCATAGTAGGGGCCAGTAACTTCAGCCGAGATGAAGTGCAAGCTCGCCCTTGGCGCCTCGGATAGCTCCTTATCTTTGGGCAGCGGAGGTATTCGTTCGGGCTTACTAAGATCCTTAGGTAATGGATAAAAATAATTGTTACTATAAAGGGTAAGATTATTCCCTGGCTCTAAATGAACCCTCGCCTTATCACTTAATAAAAACTCATGGGTACTGAGTGGTTCTTTACTGACCTTAGGGTTTATATTGCTTGTAATTCTCAACCATTCATTTTCTTTACCCAGATCAACTTTAAAATTGAAATCACGTTCTTGAAAATTAATGGAACGATCATAAAACGTGAAATGCCCATTGATCTTCACATCGTAGTAGCCTGCTAACCTCACATCATATGCGAATCCAAGTCCACGAGAATAGTCTTTGTAATAGAAACCCTCTGTAGTCAAACCCTCATTAGTATCCTCATAGTACGCAAAACCTTTGCTACCTAATCTGCGAACCTTAGAATTTTTATAAGTATAAACGGTTGTAGAATGTTCGGGCATACCCCCTACGACCTTCTCTGCTATTCCTGAAGCAACTCTGAAATAGCTATCCATAGCATAAGGTGACATGACAAGTTTATCTCCTTCATTGTCAAAACCGTCTCTAGTATTATCTACAGGCAAGTAATTGCTAATTTCAAATTTGGTGAAAAAAGCATCGTTGATCGTGTTCTGATATTCCGCGCTATTTAAACGCGCGAGAACGCCAGGCAGCTTTGATTTGATTGTTAGGTACTGTTTGGCCAAGAGCGCTTCATATACTGCCATATCCTTAGTTGAAGGTTTCTTCTCAGCTTTGCGGGGCGGCATTTCATTTTCTTTTAAAACCGTTAAGATTTCATTTAATAATTCATGATTGTTCCAATCGTTATTATTAAAGGTTTCAAAATTATGACCTCCTTTAGTCTTTTCATTACCGTGACAATTGACACAGTAGTTTTTTAAGAAGGTTTTACTGCGTCCAAACTCCGTATTATTTTCAATACCATTTACAACGGAGCTTAAAGCCCACGCCATCACCGTCAGGGACAAGAGCCTCATTTAACTCTTCTTAGAGTTTGGCGGATCCACTGCTGGTGGCAAAACTTTCGATTTCGCAACCCAAATGCTGTAAAGCTGGGAGGTAAACGTTGTTACGGTTATCCGTACCATTGAACTTAATGTGTTTACCATGCTCAAATCCACCTCCAGCAACAATTACAGGGTTATTCTTGCTGCCGTGCGGGCCTTCTTCTTTACTGACACTCAGGGAGCTGGTGATCAAACAAACAGTCTGATCTAGTAAGGTTCCACCAGCTTTTGTTTTAGTCGATTTGAGTTTGTCTAAGAAACGAGCTGTCTGCATCATGTAGGCCTGGTCAGCCTCAATGTTCTTGATAAATCCTGCTTCGCTTTTAACAGCGTGAGAATCCGTATGATGACCGAGCCAATTCCATTCACCGTAAACATTGGCTACTCGAGTGATGTCGTATTTGAACGCTAGAAAGAGTAAATCTAAGTAGGTTGAACGTTCATTAAAATAGGCGCATTTGAGAATCTTTTGCAGATACTCAGTAAGACCGTCCGTTTTGAACTTTACATTTTCAGGAAATGGAACATCTACATGTTTTTGATTCAACCAGCGCTCAGATCTTTGGATAGACTTTTCAGATTCACGTAAACTGGAAAAGTATTCATCTAATTTGACCCGGTCTGCACCAGAAACTTTATTCATCATGCTCTTAGCATCCTCTCTACTAGCATCCAGCATAGATTTTTTAAGTGCTAGTAATTCTGCACGCTTTTTCTTGTCTACTTTACCAAATATAGTTTCGAACAAGATTTGTCCATTCGTGATTGGGGAAATGGGCAACCCACCCTTATAGGAAATGCCATAGGAATGCCTCTGTTCAACGACTAAATTTCTAATACGCGTGTCATTGCCAATATGAGACGCCGCGATTTCGTCAACTGAATCTTTAATTAACTGTGGATTTCTGTGGTCAGAATATTCAGCAAAAGCATACATCGTACTTTCATGATCCCCGTAGTTCCTTAAATTCGTACAAAGAGTGAAATCATTCTTCAATTTTTCCAGTGGTTGGAAAGTAGAAGAGCTCTGATAGTCTTTGCCGGTTGATGTCGGGAAGTTATCAGAGCACATGCCATTGCCAATATTCATACAAAACAACCGATTCGCTTTCACAGCATCATCGCCCTTAGCTTCTTGACCAAAACTTTCTAATGCAGGCAACATCACTAAACAACCCGCTGACTTCAAAATATCTCGCCTGTGTATAAGAGGACTCTTCCTTTTCTGAATCGATTGCATATCCTTCATTCTTACTGATAATTAACGAGTTCTCAAGAAAGAAGTTCTTTTATAACCTATAATACCAGTAAAAGTGGTACACTTTTCTATTAAAGTGTTAGTGAACCCATTCGATTTTATTAAATCTAATCGATATCTTGGATCTTTTTTGCCGCTTGGGACATAGCCACTAATGTTGTATTTTTCCAACCTATTTCAATTCAAAGAGAGCAGTTATTAACTGGTTTTACTTAGATTTTTTTGAGTCTTCCAATTAGGATCGGGTTCGTGACTCTTCTATCACTGACTAGAACAATATTTAAAAATATAGGTAATCTTCACAGAACATGTGAGTCTCAGCATCATCATGCTAGAGTAATGGAAAACGTTCTTACTCCAGCCAGACAGGCTGAGAGATAACACCATTAGTTGCTATGTCCCATGCCTCCAAACGGACCCAAGATTTCCCTTTTAAATTGAGTGTTCTTTTAAAAGTTTCTTCTCCGAATGCTACAGAATTATTTAATTCAATCCGCTCGCGGTAAACTTTTTCACCATCACCCGAAACTATCTCCATGAAAGACATTGGAAAAGTCCATGTCAGAGCCACTTCGAGTTCGGCCATATCGGAGCCCTGAACTTTAAGTGTCTCGCCTGATTGCTTTCCACCAATTGTAAAAATAGGCATCAGAACTTCTCCTGTTGAAATGAAGAAGGCCCCATCGCGCAATGCTTTAAGGACAGGATCCCAACCATCTTTGAACCGTGGAATATGATCTAATCGCAAATAATTTATATTTGCATGAGCATAAAATTCCGTTGTTCGATCAACTTCAAATATATCTACTTCGCCTACAATATATTTTTTTGCTCCCCAATTTGAAGTGTCGTCAAGAAGATCTAAGACACGCCAGCCTAGGCGTGGCCTTGAAAGGTCAGCAGGCATAGCTTTCCAAGCGCCACCAAGATATCGATCAGATTTAAAAAACTCCTCATTCTTATAACGATCAGGGTAACCAGTGGATGACTTGATTCGTGGATGAGCAGCCCACATTAAGCCTTTCTCCAATTCCATTAATTTTAAAACATCATCGGAACTGCCTAAATGATAGATCCGCCCATACTCAGGATGCTCTTCAATAAATGGCTTACCCTTGGATCTTTTCAAAACCCACATCACTGGACGTGGAAAAAAACTAATCCAATGGCCACCAAGATGTACGTTAGGTTCTTCACCCGGAAGAAGAAGAAAGTCATTCTCTGAAAGGCGAGCGCACTCATCATGCATTGCCTTAAGCAATGGAAGGGACTCTTCAGGATCGCGCCTCTTTGGGCCAAGGCGATTATGAAACTCTGCAAGATGTACAATCTCGACACCAGCCTTCTTAAAAACATCAACAAAATCTGGCTTGAACGTTTCTTTGGGATGGTCAGTTTTCGTGGGCATCACCAAACCCACATCTATGGCCTGCCCTCCTCCGTCATTCCAACAATGAACAGCCAACAAGTTGTCACCCTTCTTCAGGGTTTTCCGGGCCTCTGGACTAATGGATACTTCGCGATATTTCTTGGAGAAACCTTTCACCGAAAAGGCCAATACACCATTGAGATAAACCTCAGTGTCCTCGTCGTATAACAACGAAAGCTTAAGCCTATCAGTTGGAACATCGTTAAGCTTAAAGCTTCTACGTAACCATATGTCTTGAGTTTGCCAATCTGTGCCCAGCCTAAGTCCCGGTGTTCCCTTCTTACCAAATCCGCCTTCTCCCTTCTTCCATGTTTGATCATTGTAGGAAAGTTTCATCCAATCCTTGGATGGTCGCCTCAAAGAATACCGCCAAACTTGCCTAGTTTGTCGCGATGTACTGACCACTTCGGCAGAGGCAGAATTCTGCCGCTTTTCGCGCAACTCAAGCAAGCGGGTCGTATGCTCGATGTGGTAGTGGCTTGTAAATGTCTTATGCCCAGGCAACTGAGGAAAGCGATCATTGTGCGTGTAAGCTTTAACACGATCAAAAATTTTGTTTCCACGATCAAGCGAAGGCAGCCAGAAAATTCCCAACTCTTGTTGGGTGCCAGGTGGTGCATTGAACCAAGGAACCCAACGATCATCGCCTTTGAGATCTTGACGAATCCCTATTCCAAATCCTGAAACCTTCTTCATAAAGTCATTCCCTCTCCACGTAAATCCAAGGTTGTATGCCTCATCAAGTGGATAAAAATACCGGTGAGGCGGTGGAAAAACTGCAAGCGCTCCATTGTCAGTCTCCAACGCAATCGTGCGATGACGGACCTTTACAGGCTTTGCAGGTTGGTCAATTTCATTAGTCCGATGCAGCTTGTCATCAAGCCCAATCCAAGAAACAACTTTACCTTTTGGGTCACAGGTTAAACCTGAGTGATAAAGTATGGCAGAAGCATCTTTTTGAGTTTGAACGATTGACTGAAGGTGTATCAGTTCACAACCAGCGTAGAGAGTAAAACGAAGGATGCCAGAAAAAGCGCTGCCACTGAGTTCGTCAATATCAACAATACATCTGTTGCCCTCGCTTCGCACGGCTACAGATTTAAGTTTGAGCGTCAGTGGACCCGACTTACTAAGTTTACGACTGGTTGGATCAAAAAAAATGTTCCATCCACCGCGCTTTTTCAGATCACGTTGTCCAATAGATAGCACAGTAATTGGATCAGCGTCACGCAAGACCACGACTGGTTTACTATCACCTGAGGCTACAGCGACCGATCTAACTAAAGCTCCTTCACCCGAAATATTGAGCGACAATTGCGTTGACCCTTCTAGGGTATCCCATTCCAAAACAAGTGCTTTTCCGACCTCTTTGTTTTTCTCATCGATCCTAACCGACACTCCACAAGACGGGTCATATGACTTCGTGTCTACAGAAATTGCATCAGCAATCTGATTACAGAAAAAGCTTATGATAAAAAATTGGAAAACTAAGAGATTTACCTTTCTGCTAAGCATGGAGAAAAGATTAGCTGATTTATATCTGCTTGGAAGATAAAAATGGAGTATATTCTATACCTCACTCAACGTTTCACGACTGCCTCCAAAGCTGTCCGTTTCTACACCTAATTTGTGAAGCATTGTTAGATAAAGATTAGAGATCGGTAATTCTGTATATCTCATCTCACCTTGCCAGCCAGAGTCACTACTAATGCCTGAGGTAGACTGGTTTTTCTCATTACCTTTACCATACCTGAGAAATTGACCATGCTTGAACCCAAGCTTACGTCCGCCAATAAGTATAAGTGGATAATTGCGTGAAAGATGAAAGGCACTCGAAGCAGAGCCAAAAAATAACGCAGTATGATCTAGCATATTTCCTTCACCTCCAGGCTCAGGAGTATTTTTAAGACGCGTCGCAAAACGACCGAGCTCTTCATTTATAAACCTGCAATATTTTCCAAAATTCTTATATCCATCAGGATTCTTGGTCTCATGGGAAAGCTGATGTGTCAGCTTGAATCCTACTGCTCGCGCAAGATAATCACTGATGCCCACACCATTCTCTCGTCCGAACTGGTAAGTCGCTACACGTGTAGAATCAGTTTTAAAAGCAAGATAAATGAGCTCATACATCGTCTGTACAAAAGTACGAGGATCCTCGGGAGTAATGTCAAGATTCAGATGATCTACATTCACTTGAGGTAAAGGAATATTTAGCCAGCGCTTCGATCTTTCAATTTTCACTTCCGTGTCACGCACGGACTGTAAATACTCGGAGAGCGTTTCTTGATCCCGCTTCGATAGTGAACGCTTAAGAGAACGGGCATCGGCCATTAAATCGTCTAATGCGCTCTGACTAAGAGCCAGTCGGTGAGCAGCGTCAGGACCATCTTTAAGAAAAAGCATATCAAAAATTCGCTTAGGTTTGTGTTCAGCCGGAATAGGCCTGCCGTTTCTGTCATAAGACATCGTATGTGAACCCCGAGGCGATCCAGTTCCGCCATCAGTGGACATCACAAGCGAAGAGTGACGAGTATGCTTTCCAGCATGTGCAGCAAAAACCTGATCAAGCGAAATGCTGTTATGATAATCTCCGTCAGCACCAGTATCAGCACCAGTCAAAAATTGATCCGCATTCGCATGCCCATGCACACGCCTAACGGCTGGATTTGATAAACCTGAAAAAACTGTCAAATCTTGGCGTAATGGCGCCAATGTTTCCATGCATTTAGTCAGTGTAAAGTCTTTGCGACCTCCATGCGGAAACCAACTCCATTCCTTGAAGGATGGATCATTTTCTAAAGGCATAGGCACACCATCAGGAAGATAAAAGCAGGCTAATCTTTTTCGTTTTTGAGGCTTGATTGCGGCTGAAGCTAAATTATTGAACGACTCGAACCAAGGCAAGGCTAGAGCCACGCCAGAACCACGCAGAAATTTTCGACGATCCAGTGAAGATATTCTCATGCTCTTTTTCCTCTTACTAATCATTTTAACTGAAATAAATCACTTTGCACTATAAGAATTATAAGATCCACAAGACCGTAGCCCCGGCTCCTTAATTTGATTGAAATCTGGTCAACTAGTGAGCGATCCCCAAAAGTCAATGATCTGCCAAGTGCATAAGCCGCCATTTTATGCGTTAAAGCTCGAGCAAATTGGTCCTGCCTTTCACTGATTAAATACTCTTTGAGCCCCTTCATGCCTCGCAATTCATGCTTATTAAACAATTTACTACTGGAATCGACAGGGTCTTCACCAATTGAATCACGCCACTTGCCAACAGCATCAAAGTTCTCAAATGCAATTCCCCAAGGATCAATTTTGACATGGCAGGATATGCAGGCTGGGTCTTTGCGATGGTCCTCCATACGCTCTTTAAGAGAGAGTTTAAGTATTTCAGGATCAGCTAAATCAATTTCCGGCACAGCCGGTGGTGGAGGTGGTGGCGGATCATTAAGTAAATTTTCTAAGAGCCAAATTCCACGCTTTAATGGATGGGAATCCTTGCCGTCTGAATTCATCGCTAAAAGTCCTGCCTGAGTAAGCACACCACCTCGGCGACCTTGTGGTGGAAGCTTCACCAAACGAAATTCATTTCCTATAACCTCTGGCATATCATAATGCTTCGCTAAACGATCATTAACCATTGTATAGTCAGAATGCAAAAAATCCATTACTGAGCGGTTACTTTTTAAAATCTCACCAAAGAAAGCAATGGGCTCCTCTTTCATTCCTTCCATGACTAGAGGATCAAAACGAGGATATAATTTTTTATCTAATTTGAGAAAATCTAGTAGCTCCAATCCTAACCATTGCCGAGTAAAGTGACGAGAAAACCTTTCAGATTTTGGATTATCTAATAATCGTTTTATCTGCTCATTTATTACAACCTGATCACGAAGTCTGCCTCTAGATGCGAGGTCCAATAATTCATCATCAGGCATGCTACTCCACAAGAAAAAAGAAAGCCGATTCGCCAATTCGAAATCTGAAATGCGTTGGTTGTCTTTATTAGTAAGCTCGCCCGATAAAACAATATACAAAAACTTGGGTGAAGCCAGCACACCAGACAGGACTTCTAAAATTGCCTCCTGAAAATCATGGCACTGAGGTCTAATCTTGGAAAAAAGAGATAATTTTTGATCTAGTTCCTGACTAGATATCTCTCGACGCCAAGCCCGACGCATAAACTTGGTTAAAACTTCACGTGCATATTTTTCCTCATCATTTTTATGATTACTCTCAAAAAATATTTGGGTGTGAGATTTTGGCGGCCATTCTTCATGAACTGGTGCCGTAATTTCTAAGTAATCAATCTGTACATCTACAGGTGAACTCGAACAGTTTTGAAAAGATAAGAACTCAGCAGGGTTCGGTAATTGGCCAAGCTTATTTATATGTCTATAAGCGTTTCTAGCAATTTCACTTAACCTAACATCCCAATAATAAAACTCGGGCTTGTCGGCAGATGCATGTACCGTAATATCATGATCACTTGCTCGTACCAAGACTCGTGAATCATTACTAGCCTGATTACCAAAAAACAGTCGCAATGTCGGCAAATGGTTACTGTCTGAATTGACTCGCGAAGCACGAATGCGTACACGCATAGTGCCAGAATCTGGTAGGCCGTCACCAACATCAAAAATATATTTTTTCCCTGCGGGAATCACGACTACACCAGTAGAAATCGGTGGAACTTCAGGTCTAATTGTAATTGGCTTCCAAGCATACTTTGCTCCACCATAACTCCATCGTGTACCAATACCTTGACCAGTTATTCGATTCTTAAAATGTGCCCCGTTTATATCTCCCCCATATTTATTGCCTTGTTTCTTCAACGCCTCTTCGAGGGAAAGTTTATTCTGCTGCATTTCCTGAAGCGTGGCTTCCACGTTCGCAACATATTTGGAGTCAATTTGCGCTGCCGCCGATTTCATTGTCACTCCATAATAAACTGGTTTGGGTTTCTCACCTCGTACAGCTGCCAAAGACAAAGCTTTGCGAGCTAACTGCCGATATTGTTGCAATTGCACCACTGTCATCTGTAACATCTCTGAACTATTCTTGAAGCCATCCTCCGACATCGACTCAGGAGGTAAATCGCGAGAAATATCATGCGGTAAATCTAATAAGTCCTGAATTGCATACTTATACTCATAACGCGTCATTCGGCGAAATGACGTGTGCTCTTTTTCGCTACGCCGAACCTGAGATGCCACTTGAATCTCAGTAGACAACCAGTCCACAATTCTGGCTTTTTCATCGTCTGCTAATTGTAATTTAGCATCTTCTGGAGGCATTTCACTGTTGCTAATCACATCAAACACCTCCAACCACCAACTGACATCTTTTCCTTTCAGCAAATCTGGATTCAACGTATCAATCCTAAACTTTCCTTTCTGTTTATCCGGGCCATGGCAACCAACACAAGTTGCCTTCAAAACCGGTTCTATTGCTTTATGAAATTGCTCAAGGTTGGCTTGAGGCGCTTCAAGAGCAAAAAGCAAGCTTAGAGGAAGCATTAATGAAACTAAAAAAACGGTGCAAAAATTTTTCATTAAGCTCTTATCTGCTTATTTTCGGTAGCGAGTTAATAGTTGCATAAATTGTTTGTTCGAAAACTTTACCATTTTTCGATTTTAATTTGTAGCTTAAAACAATTGGAGCTCTCACTAGAACAGTCCCTTTATCATCGGTGCGATTTAATAAAGCTTCATCACTAACATTTGGAACATTAATTTCAACCGTTCGAGAGTCTATCAATTTAACTTCTCCAAGTCTGTATTTAGCAGGCTTAGGAACGTTCTTTGCGTCATCCTCTCGATAAGCTTTAAAAGCTGAGGGTTGCACTGAGTCAGGTTCAAGATCAGCGGCAAATGTCAGCCGTATCCCAGAATCTGTCACCGCCGCATCACAGATTCCAACCATATTTCCTCCGACATATCGAAAACGGTAAATAACTCCGTCAAGTGGAGCCGTCGTATCCCAGCCTTTGTGGCATGTTATGTATATTTGATTATCAATGGGATGAAGACGTGGACGCATCGCACCAGAGTCCAAATCGAAAGGAAACCGTACCGCAAACCCATTAGGATAAGGTTCAATGTCTTGTATGAAACAGTAAAAAGCTGCGCAACGGCTGTAGGATGTATGAATAACTGTACCGCTTAAAGGTCCCCACTTTTCAGGATGCGACCAACATTGACCTCCACTCGAACTATCCACTGAGGCCGGAAGCCTCACAAGCATAGGAACCGTACGTGCATTTTCGTAGCCATATTTAGCCCCTTTCTTTGCAAGGAAAAAACCATTGTAAACTGCTTTGCCACTTGGATTATCTGTTATGGTTACCCAGTCCTTCGCACCACCAACACCCATGCCATTGGGATTGCGCAAATCAGTACCTATAAACTCAGCAGATTTGCCGTCGGGGGTAAGCTTAACCACACCACCAGTCAAAGGCGACTTATAGCCTGATTGGGAAAAGTAAAAGTTTCCGGACCGATCCGTCTGAAGATCATAGATAAATGCATGATAGCTTGCGCCAATCTCATTCGGTTCCTCATAAAAATTCTCATAGAAATCCGCCTCACCATTACCATTAATATCATGCAATCGGGTAATCCGATCACGGCCACGAACATAAATAATATCGTCGACTATTTTTAGCCCTAACGGTTCGTAGAGACCAGCCGCGTGACGACTCCATGTCAGAGCCTGAGGGTTATCTTTGGACCAACTGACTATCCAAACATCTCCGCTCAGAGTACTAACAGCCATGCGCCCATCACTAAAAAAATCCATTGCTGTCGTACGCATCCAACTACCCCATGGATTGGCTAATGGAACAGTCAGCTGATCCAAAGCATACCCGTCAACACTCTTTCCTAGTGCAACTGCCGTCTGTACTTTTTGTGGCCAGCGTCGCGAGCTACCCGTAGTATGCTTCTCTAAATCATATTCACCTGTTATTTCAGGCGAATCTCCAATTGCTACGGAAACAAAAATAGGAGTTTTTGATGGTGGAATAGAAAGCCAGGTTTGTCCTCTCTCTCCTTTTACTAACTTTCCACCCTTTACCTTAAGTTTACCGCTTGTCATCAAACAGAATAGTTTCTTGTCTCCAGAACTTACCTTAAAATTCCGCCACACTAGATTACCATCTTCACTGGCTCCCGGTGACTCAAGTATATCTCGACTGCCCACTTTGTAGCTAAGGACAACGGTTTTGCCATCCAGATAAAGCCCCTTGTAATTATAGTGATCACGCGTATTAGGCGTTTTTGGTTCACCGACACTCCAGCCAATAGTATCTATATTTGTATAAGATGGAGAGCTTCCCGGCCTTAGACAATATTCACCTTTGTAGCTTGTATGGTGAGTGTTATCGGTATTTGCAAGCTTTCCATACCATAGGCCACTAACACTTAATCGATGCGCATCATAGCAAATCACAGCTTCGCCCGGAAGATCAACTATGATGGCCTTCTCAGTGACATCTGAAATGTATTCAGCATTCTTGTCCTTAATATCACCAAAAGCGACCGAATGCTGGATAAATGGACCGTAAATCATTTTTTTACCGCCTGTACCGTCAATCATTCCAGGTGCCTCTTCTACCTTTTGCACCTTTGATGCTTGTTCTTTTGCATCTGCCTCAGCAATAGCGGATAACTTATCAAAGTATTCCTCACTCGGCTCAAAGTATTGTTTGGGATTATTTTTCTTTAGAATGAATTCACGAATAAAATGAACGATTTGATATCGTTCCTTAGGCGTCAGAACAGCATCCCATCTAAACATTAATCCATTACCGTAGCTTATGGTTTTCCAAAGGGAGTAAGGGTCACTGCCAAATTTAAGCTCATCCTTGCCAAAACGTCTCGCTAGTGGATTAAGCGCAAGGTCGCCTTCTTTACCATGACAAGAAGAGCAATGCACTGAATAGAGTTGACCTCCCCTCTTCGCATCATTACTTCCCATCGCTTTGATAAAGGTACCGTGGTCAATTGATTCGAAACCTATTACCTTATTTAAAGTAATGAAAAATGAAATGACTGTAGCGAGTCGTATAATCATTGTTATGTTATTATATTATGGCAAATCCATAGAGTCTAGAGTCCATAATCATTAATAAATGAATAACGCCTAACCGCGTTCTACAATCTTATGACTCAATAGATCCGAAAAGGCTGTTCTCTGGAAGTCACCCAGGTTAGCCTATTTCCCTTTAGAACCATGCAACTATTACATTTAATTATTTCAATTATTACAGTTTCAAACATTAGTCTCACGGCAGTAGAGACTAAAATTGAAAATTCAATCAACCTTAGTGAGCTAGGTATTAGATATATTAATAAAAAATCAACCGAGCCAATCGATAATAGCATTCATATTCTACAAATTAATCTCAAATCGAAGTTAGTAAGGCCCAAGGTTGAACTTGGGCCAGACCCAGATGGCGAAGGAAAGGCGGAAGCCTCACTGAGTGATCCTAGAAAATTAGCCTCCCACCCATCTGTTCTCGCATTCATAAACACTAATCCCTGGGACAGCTTCCCTAATAAAGAAGGAAAAAAAAATAGAAGTTGGTATCTTGGTCAACCAGTCGATATCCATGGTTTAGCCGGAACTAATAGTAACATGCGGAGCACAATAGCTCCTGGAAACACATCAGTTTGGTTTGATGAAAAGGGTAAAGTTTATTTTGGTCATAAGCTAGTTGATACTCCAAAAGAGGCTACCTCAGGATTTCAGCTTATTGTATCAGATGGTAAACTTAGTGTTAATGAAGGAGGCCCTAGACATCCTCGTACTGCAATAGGCACTGACAAAAAAAAGGAAACCCTCTGGCTCGTTGTCGTTGATGGGCGGCAGAAAGGTTATAGCGAAGGAATGAACTTGCATGAACTTGCAACAGTTATGAAAAATCTTGGCTGTTGGGTTGCAACAAACATGGACGGCGGGGGAAGCAGTGTTATGGGATTACTCAACGAAGAGGGTAAAATGAAAATTATGAACAGACCATCCGACCGATTTTTAGGAGTATCAAGAATACGACCCTTACCGATGGTACTTACTATAAGAAAAAACTAAAATTAAAAAATTTTTACTCTAATGAAAAAAATTTCCATCTTTATCTGTGTTCTTATATTTTCTGTAATTCTGCCAACTTGGACATTTGCTAATAAACCAAATATTATATTTATATTAACGGACGATCTTGGTTTTGGGGACGTAGGTATTCTTTTTCAAAAGCAACGCAAAGGGGTTCAACTGGAAACTCCTGAATTAGATCAAATGGCAATGACCGGGACTACACTGAACAGGCATTATTGTCCTGCCCCAATTTGCGCTCCCTCTAGAGCTTCATTGATAACCGGCATGCACCAAGGCCATTCGAATGTGCGAAATATGCAATTTGACAAGGCCATAGAAGATAACTGGAACTTTGCAAACACTCTGCAAAAAGCCGGTTACTATACAATTCATTTAGGAAAATACGGTTTACAGGGATGGGGACAATCACCTGAAAAATGGTCTGGTTACCCCACTAAAAGAGGATTCGACTATTTTTATGGTTATGTCAGACACGTTGATGGGCATCAACATTATCCTGCAAACTTTTGGGAAATTGGTGATAATAGATCACATCAAGGTAAAAAAGAGGTATGGGAAAATAATAACGAAGTTTCTGCAGGTTTGGATAAATGCTACTCCACTGATTTATGGACTGCTAAAGCAAAAAAAATAATCATTGATCAAACCAAGAAAAACCCAGAGCGCCCCTTCTTCATGTATTTGGCCTACGACACACCGCATGCCGCACTGCAACTCCCCACTGTTGCTTACCCCAATGGTAAAGGAATAAATGGAGGGTTAAAATGGTTGGGGAGGCCCAGAAAGATGATCAATACGGCTGAGGGAACAATCGATAATTATCGTGACCCTAATTATTCGGATAAGGGTTTAACTGATGTAGCAGAACGTTTTGCAACCTCTATCACTCGAATAGATCATTGCGTTGGAGACATTTTAAAAACACTCAAAGACCTTGAAATCGAAAAAAATACTATAGTGATATTCTCATCTGATAATGGTCCACACAGAGAAGCCTATATTAAGGGAGAAAAATGGAGCCCCGCTGTCTTTCAATCTGCAGGTAATTTAAAAGGTTCTAAAGGTTCATCTTATGAAGGTGGTCTCAGGGTACCTACATTTGCTTGGGGACCTTCAAGAATCAAAGCTGGTCAAAAATCAAATACACCCTCTCAATTTCACGACTGGATGGCAACTTTCTGTGACTATGCAGGTATTGATATACCCGCAAGAATTGATGGTGTTTCCTTAATGCCCACGCTGAGCCATGTAGGCAAACAAAAAAACAGCACGGTCTATTTCGAATTTAATAACCAACAAGGCCTATATCTAGATGGGTACAAAGGCATACGGATGAAAGCTACAAGTCACGAAGTTGATTTTGAGATCTATAACACTTTAGATGATGCGCCAGAATCAACCAATCTCGCGGGAACGAGTGAAACTTTCAATAAGCTTCAAAAAAGAATGAAGAACGAAGTGCTCAGAATAAGAATGCCAAATAAACATGCCAAAAAAACCTACGATGATAAATTAGTACCAGGGATTACGATCGATAAAAACAAATTAAATAACGGAGTAGGCGTCCATCTTTATAATGGTAAATGGGAATGGGTCCCTGAATTTACTCGATTGAATTTCGATAAAACCATGTTAGCAAAGCAAATATCTCTCAAAACCATCCCCATTAAAAAAAATACCGGTGTATTATTTTCAGGCTACCTTTTAGTTCCACATTCCGGAGAGTGGACTTTTCACTGCGAATCGCCCGGTCAATTTATTTTCAAAATACACAAAAAATTAGTTCTCGATGCAGATTATAAATATGACGGTACTGAAATCAGTACAACATTGAAGCTGAATAAGGGTATTCACCCTTACCGCATGTACTATAAAGACTCATCGTCTAAACCCGATATTAACCTTCAATGGGAATCAGGAAATCTCGATAAAAGTCCAATCCCTGCTAAGGCCTTATTTGTTAATGATCAAAGCTTATAATAAATGAATCAAAAATTTATAACTAACCAATCAGTTCCAATTTAGATAACCATATGAAACGTATCCTATCTCTCATAAAATATGTTTTATTTTCATCGATATTTATTCACTCATCCCTGGCCAATAAAACTAATGTTATTGTTATTATGGCTGATGATATGGGTTGGGAGTGTGTCAGCGCTTATCGTAATTTGATCACCAAATATAACTACCCCAAGGCTAAATCAGATATCAAAGATCACTACTTTACTCCAAACATCGATAAATTAGCGACCAATGGCATGCGTTTTGATCATGGCTTTTCTCAACCAATCTGTACCCCTTCGAGAGTTCAAATTATGACGGGAATTTATAACCAAAGAAATTACGTCAGATTCGGTTTACTCGACCCACAGGCGATGACCTTCGGCAAGATAATGAAAAATGCAGGATATAAAACCTGTGTCGTAGGTAAGTGGCAATTAGAGGGAGGTTCTAAGAGTCCTAATAATTTTGGTTTCGATGAATACTGTCTATGGCAACTAACTCGAAGGCCAGCGCGATATCCAAATCCGGGATTGGAGGTTAATGGTAAAGAAATTGATTACCCAGGTAAATATGGTCCGGATATCGTAAGTGATTATCTTTGTGACTTTATAGAACGCAATAAGGATAAACCCTTCTTCGGTTATTATCCTATGATTCTTCCTCACTGGCCATTTGAACCAACACCCGATTCTAAAGACTGGGACTCAACTTCTAAAGGTGCAGAAAGTGGTAAACTCACTCAAAAAAACCCAAAATATTTTCGCGAAATGGTTTCTTACGTAGACAAAATTATAGGCAAAATTGTAGATAAATTAGAACAACAAAAGCTAACTGAGAAGACTATGATCATCTTTACGGGTGATAATGGAACAGCGGGTAGTGTGTCTAGCGTAATGAATGGACGGGTCATAAAGGGTGGCAAGGGCAGCACACTAGACACCGGCAATCATGTCCCTTTCATCGTGAGTTGGCCTGGAACCATTAAGTCAAATACAACCTCAAAGGCTATTGTAAATTTCAGTGATATTTTTCCAACCATAGCGGAAGTAGCCAACGCAAGTATCGAGCATAAAATCGATGGCATAAGTTTTCTACCCCATCTCAGGGGGGGCAAGGCAAAAAGAGAAACAAGCTATTGCTGGTACGCACGCAATGGAGGGCCAAATGGAAAAGAGTTTGCCCATACTGGAAAATGGAAACTTTATAGCAACGGTAAATTTTTTAATGTTTATAAAGACATTACCGAAAAAAATCCCATAAAAATCGATAGCCTTAATGATAACGTACGAGGAATTCATTCAAAATTGCTAAAAGAGCTAGATCTAATGAAAGGAACACGAACCATTTTCGATCTATCAAAGTATCCTAAGGCAGATATTAACTAACTGTGACATGCGAGTAAAGAAACCAATACGAGCCATAGCAGAATCAACAAGTGATCGACACATCTTGCTATGCAACGTTTCAGGGGCAGCGAGTCAAGCACAGCGAAACAAAGGCCTTATAACTTTAAGAAAACGAGATGCCTCTTTAATACTACTATGCTCCTATAGCTGAAAGGCGAATAGAGTCGAGCCTTAGCCTTGCTCGAGACAAATGGGTTTTCAATGCCTCTTTCTCTTCCTTCGCGCTGTGAATTTCAACTTCCCTGATGGGATGCCCTAAACGTTTTAACCGTTCAAGATAGTCAATGCTCTCATCTAAAGATTTTTCCATTTTCTTTAGTGCTGAACGCCGCATTTTTGAAGCTTCTTTCTCGGAAACTTTTTCAGCCGCATCAACCATTACAGGAACCATCCTTTTTAAAATATCAAGTTTAGCTTTGAGCCATTTTCTATTACCATCCTTGATCTTAGCGTCATCAAATTTTTCTTTCAGTATCTCTCCAGAATGATTAACAATGGCTTTTAATGGGGTGGGTGCAAGAAAACGATCAGCGCCCAAAGAATCAGGACACACCGTCTCGAGCAGAAAAACACATTCAGCGACTAGACCTGCTTGAGCAGCTGTCCCTGGTATTTGACCAAATGCACTCGATCCTTGTTCTCCATTCAACATCAAGTCTAAACATGTCGATACAAGCGGATGGTCCCAAGTAATAAAGCTCATCTGTTCATTGCCCATTGCAGTGGCTCGATCAAAAGTAATAGACATACCGATTTCGCGCATTCCAGGAAAAGCATCTCCTGCAAAAACTGTATCGGGTTTTATGTAGTAGCAATGCTGACCGAGCTCTTCAACGGCAATGCCAAATTGATCAAAAAGATCAATCATAATTCCTTCAAGTTCAGTTTCATCATCAATCTCTTCAATAGCCGAAACTATTTTCTTTGATGCTTCGGTATTAAAAGAACTCATTTCTAACAATCGGTCCCGACCCTTTTCGAGTTGATCATCTAATTCTTTCTTAGCTTCCTGAGTACTTTCAATTATTTTTTCCCAACCTGTCTTGTCAGATGCCTCAATTTTTTTCATCTCACCTTCAAACTTGGCAAGCAATTTTGAGCCACCTTCAATTGGAGTCTCGAACGCATCGAGTCCCTTATCATACCAATTTGCTAAAGATGCGTGATCTGTATCTTCCAAAAATGGAACATAAATTTTCACTGTTTGAGATTGTCCTATCCTATCTAGCCTTCCAATTCGCTGCTCAAGCAAAGCAGGTGTTTCAGGTAAATCGAAAAGGACCAAATTGCTGGCAAATTGAAAATTCCTTCCCTCGCTTCCTATTTCAGAAGAAATGAGAACTCTAGCACCATCTTCCTCAGCAAAATAAGCAGCGCTTCTGTCTCTCTTAATAAGTTCTAAGCCTTCATGAAATAAAGTTGTCTTGATCCTTATCTTTTCGAGTAACGCCTCGTTAAGTTGCTCCGTATCTTCAATAGTTCGGCAAATGATGAGTACCTTTTCATTTTCTAGTAAACTCAACAAATCAACTAACCATTCAATTCTTGGATCCGTATCAGAACCTTCTTCCTTCTTTAGCGGACAAAGTAAAGCTTCTCGATCTGGGAACCCACCAAGATTGGCCCTACGGTTCCTGAACATAAGCCTTCCCGTTCCGTGCAAATCTAAAATTTTCTCAAGAAGTGATTCTGTATCATCAGGAACTTCTCCACCGACCCATGAATTAAGACTTTTAATTTCTGAGTCATCTAGGCTTTCTCCATCAGTAATTTTCTTAACAATGCCTGAAACCTCAGTAGCATTTTTTGAATCTTCCAAAAATTTATCTATGTCTGAAAAGCGGTCCGGCTCAAGTAATCTTAACCTAGCAAAATGCCCTTCTGGACTTAATTGACCAGGTGTTCCGGTCAGCAGCAGTAAGGATGGAGTTTTAATAGCTAGTTTTTCAATAACCTCGTATTCATTACTAACTTTTTCTTTAGACCATTCTAGATGATGGGCTTCATCTACTATGAGCATATCCCAACCTGCATCAATAGCTTGTTTTGCCCGTATTGGATCATTAGCTAATAATCCAATACTTGCCAAAACTAATTGGTCATCTAGGAAGGGATTAACTTCTTTTTTGTTTTCTTCCTCTAAAACAACTTCGTCCTCCTCACCTCCACCTTCAATAGCAGCGCACCTTTCTTCGTCAAAGATCGAAAACTGCAACGCAAATCTTCTGAGGAGCTCAATAAACCATTGATGAACTAATGGCTCAGGAACAAGAACGAGAGCTCTAGAAATTTTACCTGATACAATTTGCCGATGCATTATGAGGCAGGCTTCAATGGTTTTTCCTAGCCCAACTTCATCAGCTAATAATACTCTAGGGGCATGCCGAGTACCAACTTCATTAGCAATATAAAGTTGATGAGGAATAAGATCTATTCGTGCCCCGATGAAACCCCTTTCATTTCTACCCTTCATCTTGGATTTAGCTTCTAGCGCTCGCTGTCTTAAGTGAAATTTCCTTGATGAATTCACCCGTCCTCCAAGAAGACGTGCATCGGGTTGATGAAAACCTATACGATCACTCAATTCACTTTCGTTAACTTCTCTACCGTCGGCTGTATATTTAACGAGTCCGTCAGTTTCGCTAACTTTATCGACAATTAGATTGGTTCCATCATGTAACTCAATGGTATCGCCTATATCAAAAATAACGCGTCTTAAGGGGGCTGATTTTGATGCGTAAGTTAAGGTCTCATCTACAGCCGGAAATATAACTGTGACCGTCTCTTCATTATTTTTTAATATTAAACCCAAGCCTTTTTCGGGCTGTGATTCACTTATCCAACGTTGGCCAGGGCAAAACTCCATGAATTAATTTTAGGCCGCTGATTCTCGGCTAAATTTGATAGATTACAAGTTGAAGCTAGAAACTTATTTAAAATTGCGTAAGATTTATGTTTCACAGTACCGTTACAAACACAGTTCCAAGCTATTTAAAATCCCACATATTTTTATGTTCTATAAACGTTTTTTAACTTCGTTGGCCTTATTTTACGCCTTTTTTCAATTTTCTATCATGGGGCAAGTTCCTTCGGAGCTTAAATCCACAAAATTTTCGGATTCTAAATCTACTCCCAGCCCAGCGTGTCTTTGTGCGGCTCCGACAGGCGAAGTATTTGTGGGAGTCGATATGCTTGGATCATTGGGAAAAGGACCAGGTAAAGGAAAAATAATTCGTCTAATCGATAAAGATGGTGACGGTATCGCAGATGAACAAACGGTGTATGCAAATATTGATAACCCAAGAGGACTAATTGCCCTTGGTAAAAAATTATTAGTCCTTCATACAGTCATTCCGGAAAGTACAGGCAAGCTTACAGGGATGCATCTTTCTGTCCTTGAAGATACCAACTGGGATGGAGTTGCAGATGGAGACCCTAAAAAATTAATTTCTGATATTAGTCCACCCAAGCACAATCAGGACCGCGGTGCCGACCATACCACTAATGGAATTCGTATGGGCATTGATGGCTGGGTTTATATTGCTGTTGGTGATTTTGGAATTCATGGAGCAAAAGGAACTGATGGAACAGAACTCACAATGCTAGGAGGAGGCGTTGTTCGCGTCAGACCAGACGGAAGTGAAATGGAAGTCTACACTCATGGTCTAAGAAATATATATGATGTCGCAATAGATCCATTTATGAATATTTTCACCAGAGGTAACACTAATGATGGCGGTGGATGGAACGTGCGATTTATTCATCATATTCAAAGTGGTGAATATGGATACCCAATGCTATTCAAAAATTTCACCAATGAGATAATTCCAGCCCTAGATGATCTCGGAGGAGGAAGTGGAACTGGTGCCATGTTCCTACAAGAACCTGGATGGCCTGAAAAGTACAACAACATTGCTATTATGTGTGACTGGGGTCGAAGCCAACTCATCATTCACAGACTTCAGCCCGACGGCGCAAGCTTTACTCAGGAACCTGAGAATTTTATACGACTCCACCAAATTACGGATGTTGATACAGACGCTTCTGGAAGGTTGTATGCTGGGGCATGGGCTGGGGCAGGTTATAAAGGAAGCCCTGATAAAGGATGGGTTGAGAGAATTGTTCCAAAAAATTGGGTATATAAACCGTTCATAGGTACTGAAAAAAGGAAAGATAGTGAGCTGGTAAAATTACT
>Ga0163111_10000648_pt1 | contig 20946 bp, 4 predicted proteins | sample CRUFie1St18metaG_FD_109645 | JGI IMG/M metagenome (GOLD analysis project Ga0163111, IMG submission 109645) | Marine microbial communities from the Costa Rica Dome - CRUD Field 142mm St18 metaG | ecosystem: Environmental > Aquatic > Marine > Oceanic > Photic zone | place: Costa Rica: the Eastern... | reverse complement strand
TCACCTGCTTCATACTATTCAATCCAACAACCAACAGTTTCGCGCAGTGTATAGGAGGTAGCAACCAAGGCTCCTTAAGCCCGTCTCCCGATAGCAGCACCCAAATATTATCCATTAAAGGCGGTAGATACTATACCTTCCCAGCAACTACAAACCTTTTTTATTTATTTTCTACCCATCCAGACGATGGAGGCCTCAGTCTTTTTGATACCAAAATCACCATATTAGACTCAATTGGCAATCCCCTAGCATGGAATGACGACTATTGCGACAGATCTTCCAGACTCATTTGGCAAGCTCCCTATACGGGTACATTCCGCATACTCATGATGCGATACAATTGCGTCGGCACAGGAACACCCTCAGATATGGCCTACAAAACCCTCTCCGAATATACCCCCATAGACTACAACTGCAACACCACCGCATGTTCCAATAATGAATATGAACTTCTCCTAAATACACCTCCAGACCTCCTAGACTTCGTATTTGCAGGAGGAGAACCCGATGCCAATGGAATGATTGGCGCCAATCAAACGAATTGGGAAAAAGCAGAGTTCCAAAGGGGAGGCGTCAGACGAATGGTGCAAGGGGTCATATACAATGATACTGCATACATAAACGATGCTTGGATAACAATGGCAGGTACCTTCGGCCAACAAACAAACCTCGGTAACTTCAACGACAATGCTTCAAGTGTATGCTTCTGGTTACATGAATGCGCCCACTCCCTACTCATCCTCAAAGATTCTCCCCTATATCCCCAATATACCGACAGCATCGCCAAATACCTCCCCCTAATGCAACAAGCGCTAGAGTTCGTTACGGATTCCATTAACCTCGACTCTCTCCTCAATCGATTCGATAAACAATCTCCCAATCGTCTATGGGTTGACGCAACGGCCATCGCCTTCACTGCCTTACTCATAGACGACACAACTACCTATATGCCCATCGCCAGAATATGCGCCGACCAAGCAATGGGACTATTAAAAGACAGCATCTTCTGCGAAAAAGGAGGATACGATACCAGTTACCAAGGAGTTGCCATGTTCTTAATGAACTACTTCGCAATGAGAGTCGAATATCCCCTCCTTGATTGCTACATTCGACGCACAACCCTATGGGAAGCCGCCAGAGTCCGATCCGATGGGTTCATTGACACCCTAGGAAATAGCCGAACCTCCAACTGCCAAGAAGTATACGCAGGCCAATGCAAACAAGTAAACTACAGAGAAGTATCCCGAAGCTTCTTGTACTACGGCTTACGATTCTGCGATTACTCCCAAGGAATTGATCTAGCAATATCCACCAAAAACTACAGCCAAAACACCCCCACTTTCACCCCTTCAATCAGCTGCCTTAGCGATTGCCAAACCCTCCCCCTCCACATCGAATCAACACAAATCCATTGCTCCCCCTCCAATCAACTCTACATACAATGGCAATCAAATCCCAATATCCCCTCTGAACAATGGACAATCGAACAAAGCCATACGGCCACCCAATGGAAAAAGGATAAAACCGCAGCCATAATAGAATCAAACCAAGGTACATACACCTACCAAACAAACACCATCACTCCCTATTACCGAATCTCCACCCAAGACGAAAATGGCCAATCCCACTACTCAAGCATACTCCAAGCCCCCTGTTCTCCCCAACCATCCCTCAACATTCAGTTTCTCTCTCCCTCAACCCTCAACATCAGCCTGCAATCTCCCCAAAATCGTCCCCTAAACATCCGAATCCTAGACCTCCACGGACGAACCCTAGCAAAATGGACAAACCAACCTCCTCAAACTTCCCTTCAATGGTTCACATCCCATCAACAATGGCTTATCATAGAAGTACACGATGGCTACAATACCTGGCGACAAAAAATCTTCTAATCTCTCCCTATTCACAAAAGCAAAAATGCCACTCACATCCCCCCAAAAAGCATCCACAACTACACAATGCCCAAAAATACTACGACAAATTGAATCATAAATGAATACTAGGCATCCACAAATGCTTTTTGCCCATTCACAAATGGATAATCCCTACCAACAATAAAAAACTTAGCACAAATAATTCAAAAAAAGCCATTCAAAAGACAAATGTTCCCATTCTCAAAACAAGAATGCACAATCACAAACAAAAAGTCCCCAATCAAACCTCCAAAGCACCCAATCCGATCTCAACAATAGGGATTCACACAACTACACAACCCATTCACAGCTACCCTTCAACCAAAAATACTACGATATATCGAACCAATCATAGTCAGTGGCCATCCACAGTTACCCTTTAGCCATAAATACTACGACAAATTGAACCATATTTCGATCAATGCAAGTACAATTAGCAAAACATAGCTCTCACAAATACAAAATTCCCAATCCAGTCTACAATTTTCCGAATCCAATCCCCCAATCAAGCATTCTCACATATAAATTACCCATTCACAGCTAGCCTTCAGCCAAAAATACTACGATAAACTGAACCAATCATCATTACAACCCATCCACAGCTACCCTCTAGTCAAAAATACTACGACAAATTGAATCAATCATCCTTACAACTCATCCACAGCTACCCTCTAGCCACAAACACTACGACAAATTGAACCATATTTCCCCAAATTCAGGCACAAACCATAAAAACATAGCCCAAACCCCATAAATCGCCCCCAAAACACCTATTTTCCAACAAAAAAAATGAGCAATCTCCTAAATCTCCCAAAACACCTCCTCATCCCTCATCACATATACATGAGCTTTACCCTTACTTCATCCCAAAAAATCCCGTAAATTGCCAATTCGTTCAAGGCTTCCCCTAAAAAGAAAGCCCAAATTCACAGCCACAGTACGATTAGTACCAAAACTAAAACTCCCAATTGGAATAAATCTCTCAATCATCAGTCATATAAATAAAATAAGTAGCTATGCGGAAATACTACATAATACCCATCTTAATGTGGGCATTCTCACTCCAAACAAATGCCCAAATACAATTCGATCCCACCATACCCACAGACTTCAATGCAACAGAAGTCGTAATGCCAGCCTCACCCCTCGAACTACAAATCCTATTCATCGGAGGCGAGGACATGGTACAAGCACTAGACGACAACGGAGACCCTAGCGGCGCATTCCCCGCAAAGGAAAACCACGACTTCATAGGCATCAAACAAGACCTCGCAAACCCTGGAGAATGGTGGGTAGTCGTAAACCATGAAACCATAATCGCAGACGAAAACCTCGGAGATGGAGGCGGCATGACAATGTTCAAAGTCCAAAGAGATGCAAATACCGACACCCTACAAATCATCGACCACACCCTAGCTGATGGTAGAAGTGGCGAATTCTTCAACGTAGACTTCCGAGCAACAGGAGAAACTGCCGTAAACTGTGGCGGAATCGTGTCCCTAGCCGATGGAAGAATCTGGACTTCCGAAGAATTATTCCACACCAGTAACCTCACCATTAGCCTATTCGGGGTAGGAATTACAGACATCTCTGACTTCACTATACAAACAGATATCACAGGTGACTTCAACGGCACAACAGTAGAAAAATACGAAAACTTCAACTGGATGGTCGAAATAGATCCAGAAAACGCAGTCGCAATCCGTAAGCAATACAACTGGGGGCGACAACCATTCGAAGGAGGAGTCGTAATGCCCGATAACCAAACGGTATATCTAACCCCAGATGCAACCCCCGCTTTCTTCAGCAAGTTCATAGCCGATACCCCAGGCGACTTCACAGAAGGCACATTATATGTATACCGACACGATGTTCCAGGAGCAAATGGCCCATGGGTCGAAATCAATAGCCAAAACTTCCAAACCATGCTCAACTACTTTGATATGGCAATTGGTGCAGGCGCAACCATGTTCAACCGCCTCGAATGGTCTGCGGCACATGATGGCAAAATATACATGACCGAAACAGGCCGAAGCAATCCAGGCTCAAACTGGAGCGATGAAGCTGCCTCTGGAGCACAATACGCCCCTCACCATGTCCAAAGAGCGCAAGACCAAGGAGTAACAAACCCAGGAGATGGGGCATATTGGGATTACTACGGGCGCGTACTCCAGTACGACCCAGCCACAGGAGAAATAACCTCATACATAGAAGGAGGACCATACTTCGCAAGCTCTCCAGCAATGGCAGACTACCCCAACAACCACCTATCTAGCCCAGATGGATTAAACTTCATCACAGTCGGAGCAAAAACATACATGATTATCTGCGAAGACCTCACAGGCACAAGCCGCGGACGAGTACCCGCTGGAGTATCAGACGAAATCTGCGAACTATACCTCCTCGATATGGACATCCAAAACCCAACCACTGAAGACCTATTCCGCATCTCTATGATGCCACAAGGAGCCGAAGTAACAGGAGCAATTGCAAGTCCAGACGGAAAATCAATCCTCGTAAACTGTCAGCACCCATCCACCAGTAATGCCTATCCCTTCAATCACTCAGTCACCTTCGCAATAAATGGATTCGACCAAGTAGCTTCCGCAATCGGTGACCCAATCTTCGAAGAGCAAGGATTCGGACTATACCCCAATCCCGCCTCACGAGAAATCCGATTCAAAGAAGCAACAGACGCAGCCCTATACGATGCATCAGGAAAACGAATCCTCGTAATCAGAAACCAAAACTGGATGAACGTATCACACCTCCCAGCAGGCACCTACTTCATCCGAAACAAAGACAACCAAACCGCAAAACTCATCATCGAATAAACCCAATCCCCCCTCCCCCCATCCACAAAAAGGAGCCCCCAACGCAAAGTCTCCCCTCCTCGGGAGGGGGCGGGGGTGGGTAAGGCACTGGAAAACAACTCATTATTTGCAAGAGCTCCCCAAAACCGCACCATCACCATGCGCTACCTACTATCCCTAATCGCCCTCCTAACCCTCATAACCATCCCATCCTTCAAACCCAAACGACCCTACCCCATAAAACAAATCCAAGAACAATACCGCCAAAACCTAAACATCTTCACAACTACCCTAACCCTACTCCCACATATAACAAACAACTGGAACAATAGCCCTGAAGCAAACACCCACCTCCAAAAACACATCTCTACCCTCAGATTCGCCTACAAAAGAATCGAATTCCTCCTCGCAACCCTTGATCCCCAAGCACACAACATGCACCTAAACGGTGCGCCCCTCCCCAAACTCATCCCAAACACCCCCCAAATAGCCATCCAACAACCTACAGGCCTCCAACGCCTAGACGAATGGGCACACGAACCCCACTCCATCCAAGACAAAGACGAGCTAATCCGCCTAACCAAAGAACTAACCCTACACGCAACCGAAACGATAGCCTTCCAATCAAAGGTAACCCTAACAGACAGACTCCTATTCGCTGCCGCTCGGCTCGAACTTATCCGAATCTTCACCCTCGGACTCACAGGATTCGACACCCCAGGATCCCTCCAAGCCATACCCGAAGCCCAAATCGCCCTCCAAAGCATAAATTCAGCCGTAGGCCAATACCACAAACCCCTCAAATCCCTAAACCCAACCCTCGCCAAACAACTACAGGCCACATTCAAACAAGCAATCAAGACCCTCACAAAAGCAAATGACTTTAACACCTTCGATCGCCTCGAATTCCTCACCAAATACATAAATCCCCTATACAACCTCCTCCTACAAGCCCAACAAACCTTACAAATAGAACTCCCCGAAGAAACCCCAAACTATCGCTCCCCCATAAACTACTCCGCCACAAACCTCCTAGCCAACAATTTCCTAGATCCGTTCTTCTTTATCAACCAAACAAAAGCCCAACAAAAACCCGAAACCATAAGACTAGGCAAACTCCTATTCTTCGACCCCATTTTATCTTCCAATATCAAGCATTCATGCGCCTCCTGTCACGACCCTAAACGCGCTTTCACCGATGGACTCCCCAAAAGCCGATCTCTCACAGATTCCTCCTCACTAAACCGAAATACCCCCACCCTGATAAATGCCCTATACGCAACCCGATTCTTCCACGACTTACGTACCAATAGACTCGAAGAGCAAATTGACCATGTCATTTACAGTAGTCAAGAGTTCCAAACAACATATGCAGAGATATTCAAAAGACTAGAACAAAGCCAAGAATACACCAATCTATTTGAACAAGCATTCCCATACGCCCGAAAAAAAATCAGCAAATATACCCTCACAACAGCAATCGCCGCTTACATACAAAACTTACATGCTTTCCAATCCCCTTTTGACCAATTTGTGAGAAACGAAATCCCCTCTATCAAGGATTCTATCCGAAAAGGCTTCAATCTATTCATGGGCAAAGCCGCCTGTGGAACCTGCCACTTCCTCCCAACCTTCGCAGGATTAGTACCCCCCGAATTCCGCGAAACAGAATCAGAAGTCCTAGGCGTCCCCCAATCTCCAGATTCCCTAAACCCAATCCTTGACCCAGACCTCGGCCGATTCGCAAATGGCCGCCCAAAAGAACAAGCCCCCTTCTACAAACACGCCTTCAAAACCCCAACCCTCAGAAATATCGCCCAAACAGCTCCCTATATGCACAATGGAGTCTACAATACCCTCGAAGAAGTAATGGATTTCTATAACAAAGGGGGCGGACAAGGACTAGGCATAAACATCCCTAACCAAACACTTCCCCCAGACTCCCTCCAACTATCCCAAACCGAAATCGCAAACATAATCGCTTTCATGAAAGCCCTATCAAATAATCCACCCCCAGCCACCATACCTAAAAAACTCCCGAAATTCGAACAACATCCACAATGGAACAATAGAAATGTAGGAGGCATCATGTACTAGATTGTATTCCCCAACCGTTGTTTGTATGTTTGTACCAATCATTTTATGCAAACACATATCAGATCCAACCTCTATGAAACAGATCAAACAAACCCAATACGGTTTTAATATATCCGCTCTTAAACCGCTTTCATGGATAGGAATCTCCCTCTTACTATTCCTCGTCGGATGCCAAGATGGAAACATCAACCTCGATAACGCAAGCCTCAAGTCCCTCTCCGTCAAGATTGATGAGACCGAATATGATGCGCCAGCAGGCTCCCTCCAACGAATATCCGTCGAAAAAGGAAACCATACAATCGTCATATCCGACTCTACAGGAAAGGTAATAGAAGAGGGTACATTCGATGTCGAAAAGGCTGGCCTCCTCAATGTCGGTAAAACGGCTCACCTCATCTGGAAAGACCTATATGGAGAACAAGCTTTCAGAGACTCCCAACTAGAGGAAAAAGACCTAGAGGTACAAGAGCAAATCTTCTTCGGAGACTTCACCCTCATTGACAGCACTGTCATATACACAGAAAAAGAATGGGATTATGATGTAGACGAGGACTTTCCATACTCTCAAATGAAACTCCTCCTATCCCCACAAAAGAAATACATCGTCCGACAAAAGATGTTTCGCTTCTCAGACTTCGTCGCAGAATACATTAAACGTGCCACAGAAGGACAAGAACAAGCCGAATAACAATAGTACCACATAAACCATATTACACACACTTTTGAGAGAGGATTGCAATATGTCTCTCCTCCCCAACAGCATAGAAACATCGCCGAAACGTTTGACACTCTCCTAATAAACAAACAACTAGAGACAAAACAGACATAGGTACACCCAATCAAAAATGGATCATCCTATACCAAGATCTCATAACAAATGTTTCAAATACAATCTCTTACAAACCCACACTTCATATAAATGTTCAAAATGATATTACCCTTTACCGTGTAATAATTTCAAGGCTTTTGAACTTTTTCCGAATAGATTTTAACGCTTTTCTCTCCTCTATTTCAAGGAGATACCACATACTATTCAGAAAAGTAAAAAAATCATTATCTTGCAATCAATTATAATAAAGTTGGTCACCAAAAAGTTCTTGTAAGAAATACCATAACAATTGCATAAATAGTAACGATTTTCTCTCTCAAGAACGGCCACAAGTTACCAAATCGTTTACTCCCACAATTCATGCGCGTATGAACAGAGTATATACCTCCATCGCTTACCTTATTGCATTGCTCGCTTTCCTGTCCTTATCCTACCAAAACGCAAACGCCAGCCATATAATGGGGGCGGATTTGTCTTATACATGTACTGGAGGAAACAGTTATGTGTTTACACTCACTGTATACCGTGACTGTGAACCAGGCTCAGCCACTCCATTATCAACACAACTAATGAGTATTAACTCCTCTTGTGTTAGCAGCTCAAGCCTTACACTTAATCAGATTAGTGTATCAGAGGTGTCTGCTCTATGTCCAGCCCAACAGGGAAATAGTACATGCCAAGGAGGTAGCCTCCCAGGATCAGAGGAATACATATACCAAGGGTCGCTAACCCTACCACAAGCATGTACAGATTGGACATTCAGTTGGACAACCTGTTGCCGAAATGGAGCCATTAATACCATTACCTCACCAGGTTCAGCAGATATATACATCGAAGCAACCCTCAACAATGTGGTCGCTCCATGTAATAACTCCCCAGTATTTACAACACCACCTGTACCATACGTATGCCTAGGTGACCTAACCAACTATAACCACGGTGCTTCCGACCCTGATGGAAATGACCTGCAGTTTAGTTTGGTAACGCCTCTACAAACAAGCGCAAGTACAGTTTCTTTCATCAACCCGTTCAGCGCAACCAATCCCGTCACAACTTCCCCAGCGAATAGCCTTTCCTTTAACAGCAATACAGGGCAAATGACGTTTACGCCAGGTGCTCCTGATAGAGGAATCACTGCCGTACTCGTGGAAGAATACCTAAATGGGGTACTCATAGGAACAGTAATGAGGGATATACAAGTGGTCGTAATCAACTGTACAAATAATCCTGTATCAATTGGAAGTCCCGCAAACATAACGGGGGGTACGCTTTCTGGAAATACCTTCACCGTATGTGCAGGAAATACCCTAAGCTTCGACCTCGGAGCAGTAGATGGTGACAATGACCCAATGACCATCACAAGTACATTATCCTCAATATTCCCTGCAGCCAGTATCACAACTTCAGGGAATGTCGTGGCCGACTTCAATATCCCTACTACAGCAGCAGATGCTGGTACATATAACTTCACCGTTACCGTAGATGATGGCGCATGCCCAATCCCAAGTAACCAAATCGTAGGATATACCCTCATCGTACCTGGGGCAGATGCTACAGCCGATGATACAACCCTATGTACAGGGACTACCCAAACAGTACAACTAAGCGCAACTGTAGGAGGAAGTACAGGAGGTACCTTCAGTTGGAGCCCAACGACTGGCCTCTCAAACCCCAATATAAGTAACCCCACCGCCACAGTCTCCCAACCAGTTACATACGTGCTGACATATACAGATGGGGTCTGTGTCGTTCAAGACTCCGTCCAAATCGTAGGGGCATCATTCGAAACAACACCCGAAGATACAACCGTCTGCCCAGGTGCATCCGTCCAATTAAGTGCCATATACGATGACCCTGGAGCCGTAGCCTCCGTCAATTGTGGGGCAGGAAATGCTGCAGATTGCTCTGGAGCATCTTCTGGATTTACCATAGGCACAGGAGTAAGTACAAGTGGCGATCCCTCTCCTTATAGTGGGTTCTGGCACGATGGTCGCTTCCAAATGCTTTTCCGCGCATCCGAACTTACCACCTCAGGTATGAGCTCTGGCCAAATACAATCCATTGCACTAACGGTGGCAAATCAGTTCAGCTCCATACAATACTCTGGACTGACCATTAGAATGGGATGTACAAACCTCACCGCTTTTGGATCTAGTTTCATTGGAGGATTAACCACCGTATATACAGCAAACTATACAACAGTAGCTGGACAAAATACCCACGTGTTTACAACCCCCTACAATTGGGATGGTACCTCAAACCTCATCATTGAAATCTGTTACAATAACTCAGGCTTCACAGATGATGACTTCGTCCAATATACCCCCACTGCTTTCAACTCTGTTCTATATAGAACAGCTGACTTTAATACAGGTTGTGTATTAACAGGCCCATCGAGTTCAACCTTCCGTCCAAATATCGTATTCTCTGTGTGCCCAATAGCAACACCTATTAACTATACTTGGACACCCACAACAGGACTCGATGATCCTAGCAGCGCTACTCCTATCGCAACGGTAAATAACACAACCGAATATGTCGTAAGCGTATCAGGAACAGGAGTCTGCCCCCTAACAGATACCATCAATATCACAACATCAGCCCTAAATGTAAGCATGAACAATACAGTAAACGTGGACTGTAACGGAAACTGTAATGGATCTGCTTCCATACTAGTATCGGGCGGAAGCCTACCCTATCAATTCTCCCTAGATGGAGGTCCCGCCACGGGCTCAACTATCTTCGGAGGGCTATGCGCAGGCTCCCATACAATCGTCGCAACAGATGCCAATGGCTGTACTGGCTCGGTCTCATTCACCATCACCGAACCAACAGCCCTTGATGTCACCCCAACCGTCCAAAATAACCCAACCTGCCTAGGAGATACAGATGGCTCCATCACCGTAGCTGCCTCAGGAGGAAACAATTTATCATATAGCTTCAGCTGGTCACCAAGCGGAAGCAATACCAATACAGCCTCAAACATCGCTGCTGGAAACCATACGGTAACGGTAGTGGATGCCAATGGCTGTTCCTATAGCGAAACATTTACCCTCGCCGCTGGAGGAAATATCAACCTAAACCTAAACAGTGTCACAAATGTCGACTGTAATGGGAACAACAATGGTTCAATAAATGTAACCGCGACAGGAGGTAGCGGTGGATTCCAATACTCTATTGATGGAGTAAACTTCCAACCAAGTGGAATCTTCGGAGGGCTCTCAGGAGGTACATACACCATTACAGCAGAAGATAACTCTGGTTGTGCAGGAACACTCGATGTAACGGTCGCCTCTCCTCCTCCACTAACAGCAAGTATATTCGATGAAGGAGATCCTTCCTGTAATGGCGCAAGTGATGGAGATATCACAGCTGTAGCCAGTGGAGGTACTTTCCCATATCAATACTCTACAGATGGTATAAACTTCCAGTCTAGTGCTGGATTCTTAAACCTACCAGCAGGATCTTATACGGTAACTATCAGAGATGCGAATTTCTGTCAAGCAACAACAACAGCAGTTCTAACTGATCCACCTGCAGTAACGGGTTCAATCTCCAACACTGTCCAGCCAAGTTGTAATGGTAGTAGCAATGGAGAGGTAACAGTAGTAGGATCTGGAGGAACGCCTGGTTACCAATACTCAATTAATGGTACAACCTTCTTCTCTAGTGGTACTTTCTCAAACCTCACGGCAGGGAACTACACCATCACCATTCGAGACGCAAACCAATGTACAGGTACAGTACCTGTTACCCTTACCCAACCTGCAGGCTTAACCCTAGGACTAGACTCTACCACAAACCCAACCTGTGATGGAGGAAACGACGGAGCAATTGCCGTTACCGCAACGGGAGGTACACCTAACTACCAATACTCTATTGATGGAGGAACAAACTTTGTCTCTAGTGGGAACTTTACAGGGCTAACCGCAGGAACATTCTCCGTTATTGTTCGAGACAATATAGGATGTACCACAGGACTGACCACCTTCCTAAATGACCCAGCGCCAGTAAATGGTTCGGTCGCATCTACTACAGATGTGGATTGTATAGGAAACAGCACAGGTGGATTTACCATGTCGGCTACTGGAGGAACGGCCCCATATCAATATTCATTGGATGGCACAAACTTCAGCTCTAACCCAGCATTCGCAAACCTAGCAGCAGGCTCTTATACAGTAACAATTCGAGACACCAATCAGTGCTCCACTACAGTAACTGCCACAGTATCCGAACCCACTGCATTGACAATATCGCTCGTCTCCCAAACAGATGTAGATTGTAATGGAAATAGCAATGGATCTGTTACAGTCACGGGTAGTGGAGGAACAGCTCCTTATGAATATGCAACGGATGGAGTGAACTTCACATCTTCACCTACATTTGGAGGACTCTCAGCAGGGAATGTCACAATCACCATAAAAGATGACAATGGATGTACCAATACATTATCCGTAACAATTACGGAGCCGCCTCTGCTTAGCCTATCACTAGATAGCCAAACAGATGTAGATTGTAATGCCGCAAGTACAGGAGAATTCACCGTCACAGGCTCAGGAGGAACCCCTAACTATCAATTCTCTATTGATGGAAACTCTTTCTTTACGTCTGGAACCTTCTCCTCTCTCATGGCTTCAACCTATACAATAACCATCAGAGACGCGAACCTATGTATCAACACATCGACGGTAACCATAAATGAGCCTCCGTTGCTTACGTTGGCACTAGATTCCATGACCCCTGCAGATTGTAATGGGGCAAGCACAGGGGCTATCGCCGTTTCTGGAGCAGGAGGTACACCAAACTACCAATACGCAATCAACGGAGGAACCCTCGGAACCTCTAATAACTTTACAGGACTCGCCGCAGGAACATTCTCCATCACAATTGAAGATGACAATGGATGTACATCTGGCCTAACAACATCCGTGACACAACCTGCAGCCCTCGGAGGAAGCATCCTCTCACAATCATCTGTTTCTTGTAATGGCGGTACAGATGGTGACGCAACTGCAACTGCAACGGGAGGTACACGACCCTTCCAATTCTCTATCGATGGCACAAACTTCTCTGCTGACTCAACTTTCACAGGGCTAGCAGCAGGAACATACACCATCACCATACAAGATGACAATGGCTGTACAACTACAGTCCCCCTAACCATCACAGAAAATGCTTCTTTCGCTGTCTCATTGGTCAACCAAACCAATGTAGATTGTAATGGAAATGGTAGCGGTGAATTAACAGTACTCGCATCGGGAGGTACACCTACCTACCAGTACTCAATTGATGGATCTACCTTCCTAAGTAACCCAACCTTCTCTGGGCTTATTGCAGGTACCTATACCATCACAGCAAGAGATGCAAACCTATGTACATCTACAGTAAATGTAACCATTACAGAACCAGATGCGCTCGCTGCTTCTATCCAGAACCAAACCAATGTAGATTGTCAAGGAAATGGTAGTGGAGCAGTGGAAATCCTCGCAACAGACGGAACAGCTCCATATACATTCGCAATTGATGGAGTGAATTTCTCTAGCAACAATATCTTTACTGGACTAACAGCAGGAAACTATTCTGTAACGGTTCGTGATGACAATGGATGTGTAACAACAGTGCCAGTATCCATATCCGAACCACCAGCCTTAACAGTGTCTGTTTCTTCTCAAACAGATGTAGATTGCTTTGGAGCAAGCACAGGTTCAATTACCGCCCTCGGAGTAGGAGGAACAGCTCCATATACATTCTCAATTGATGGTTCTACTTTCACAAGTAATACAGCCTTCAGCGGACTAACAGCAGGAGGATATACCTTAACGGTAAGAGATGATAACGGTTGTATCAATTCAACTCCATTCAATATCTCACAACCAGCAAATCTCTCTGGAGTAGTCCTCAACCAAACAGATGCGGATTGTAATGGTAACAGTACAGGATCAGCAGTAATCATAGGAGTAGGAGGAACAGCTCCCTACCAATATTCAATTGACGGAGTAAACTTCAGTACAGACAGTGCATTTACTGCATTAGCAGCGGGCTCATACACCATCTCAATCATAGATGCAAATAGTTGCTCCGCAACAACTCCACTCACAATCAATGAACCGGCTTTGCTTGTAACTTCTATCCTCAGCCAAACAGATGTTGATTGTAACGGTAACAGTACAGGAGAAGTTGTACTTTCAACTACTGGCGGAACAAGCCCTTACCAATATTCGTTAGATGGAGTTAGCTTCAGTAGCTCTGCCACCTTCTCAGGACTTGCCGCTGGCAGCTACACCTTCACAATACAAGATGATAATGGCTGTGGAACAACCATCTCTGCAATTATCTCTGAACCACCTGTCCTATTAGGAAACATCCTCTCACAAACAGATGCGGATTGTAATGGAAGTAGTACAGGCTCTGTACAGGTAGAAGGTGTCGGAGGAAGTGGTTCTTATAACTACTCATTAGATGGAAACACTTTCTTCCTAACGGGTTCTTTCTCAAACTTAGCAGCAGGCTCTTACCTCATTGTTGTAAGAGACTCATTAGGATGTACATCCAATATCCCTGTTACAATCAATGAACCTTCTGGCCTCTCTGGATTTATCAGCACCCAAACAGAAGTAAGTTGTAATGGAGGCAATGATGGAGAAGCAACAATTGTAGGAAATGGAGGAACGCCTTCTTATACATACTCCCTCAATGGAGGAACATTTATCACGCCTGGAACCTTTGCTAACCTATCAGCAGGAAACTACAACATCACAGTTAGCGATAGCAACAGCTGTACAGCAAACGTTCCCCTGACAATCACCGAACCTACAGCACTGACAGGAACAATCCTCTCACAAGCAGATGTAGATTGTAACGGAAATGCTACAGGTAGCCTAACAGTAGAAGGAAGTGGAGGAACCTCTCCTTACGAATACTCTATTGATGGGACAAACTTCAACGTCAATGGAAACTTTACTTCTTTAGCCGCAGGAACATACTCCTTAAGCATTCGAGACGCAAATGGATGCCTCTCTTCCATTAACGCAACAATCTCCGAGCCTACCCTCCTCACAGCAAATGTCGCCTCTCAAATCGATGTAGATTGTAACGGCAATGCAACAGGATCAGCATCACTTGCTACATCTGGAGGTACCCCTCCATATATGTATTCTATTGATGGAACAAACTTTAGCACCAACAATACCTTCACAGGGCTCATTGCAGGTAGCTATACCATCACAATAACGGATAACAACAATTGTGCTACCAGCGCATCATTTACAATCACGGAACCTGCAGAGCTTACAGCAGTCATCACAAACCAAATAGACATCAACTGTACAGGCGGAAGTAATGGGGAAGTGACAGTAACGGGTAATGGCGGAACAGCACCTTACGCCTATTCGCTTGATGGAGTGAACTTCCTCGTAAATGGCACATTCTCCAACCTCTCTGCAGGAAACTATACGGTAACAGTACGAGACGCAAACAACTGTATCACGTCTACAGGTGTAAACATCATAGAACCAACCCAAGTCACAGCATTCATCAGTAGCCAAACGGATGTTGATTGTAATGGAAATAGCACAGGTGCCTTCACAATTGTAGGAAACAATGGAACGGCTCCTTATGAATACTCACTAGATGGAGCAACATTCAATACAAATGGTATTTTCACTGCATTGGCAGCAGGTACCTACACCATCACAGTAAGAGACGCAAATCTATGTGTCACAACCATCAGCGCAACCATCAATGAACCCACAACCCTAACAGGTTCTGTGGTTTCCCAAAACAATGCTTCTTGTAATGGAGCCAATAATGGTTCTTTCGCTGTTACAGGGAATGGAGGAACAAGCCCTTATGAATACTCAATCGATGGAGTAAACTTCAGTACAACCAATAGCTTTACAAGTCTAACAGCTGGTTCATATACCGTAACAGTAAGAGACGACAATAACTGTATAACAACAGTGAATGTCACCCTATCTCAACCTGTAGCAATCGATATTTCGATTGGTTCACAAACAGATGTTGCATGTAATAGCGATAGTACAGGGTCTATTTCTTTCTTTGCAAATGGAGGTAGCCTTCCATATGAGTTCTCTATTGATGGAGTGAACTTCTCAACCAATGCAAACTTCACAGGACTTGCTGCTGGTAACTACATTGCTATTGTCCGAGACGCAAATTCTTGTTCGAATAGCCTAAGTTTCACCATCACTGAAAACACAGCTATCACAGGAGGCGTCACTTCCTTAACAGATGCTAGCTGTAATGGAGGGAACGATGGAGGCTTCACAATTCAAGGATTAGGAGGTACAGCACCTTATCAATACGCAATTGACGGAATTAGTTTCTCAGCCAATGATTCTTTCTCAGGCCTACTAGCAGGAAGCTATATCGTGACCATTCAAGATATCAACAATTGTATCGATAGTGTACCTGTAACCATTGACGAACCAACAGCCGTAGTCGGATCCGTGGATAGCCAAATGAATGTACTATGTACAGGAGACAGCACAGGGTCTGTTCAACTAGCAGCCTTTGGAGGAACTCCTAACTACACCTTCTCCCTTGATGGAACCAACTTCATCTCAAGCGGCCTCTTTACGAACCTCGCAGCAGGAAACTACACGGCCATCGTTAATGACGCAAATGCTTGTCCTGAAACAATCCCCTTTACAGTTGGAGAGCCAACTGCACTCACAGGTTCAATCGTAAACCTAACCAACTCTGCTTGTAGTGGAACAGGTAATGGTACAGTGACAGTAACAGGTGTAGGAGGAACACCACCTTACCAATATGCAATTGATGGAGTGAACTTCAGTACAAACGCAACCTTCATCAACCTAGCAGGAGGGGACTACAATATTTCTGTCGTAGACACAAATGGGTGTACAACCCGAATCAATGTCACAATTGCTGCTCCTGGAAGCCTAACCGCTTCAGTAGGTACGCAAACCAATACAACTTGTGCAAATGATCCTTCAGGAAGCGTAACCATTATAGCTTCTGGAGGTACTGCTCCTTACTCCTACTCTATTGACGGAATCACATTCACCAGCAACCCGACTTTCAACAACCTCATAGCAGGAACATATACAATTTCTGTCGAGGATGTGAACGGATGTCTTGCAACAGTGAATGCAACCATCACTTCTCCTCCCGCCATCGTAGGAACAATCACTGCCCAAACAGATGCAGATTGTAGCGGGAACAACACAGGTTCCGTAACTGTAACAGCATCTGGAGGTACAGCTCCATATGTATTCTCTATTGATGGAGTAAACTTCTCCAATAGTGGTTCATTCTCTAACCTGATTGCAGGAAACTATCTTGTGACCATTGAAGATGCAACGGGTTGTACAGAAACCGTTCCTGTAACCATCATTGATCCTTCTGGATTGACAATTTCGATTACATCTCAAACAGATCTAGCATGTGCAGGTGATAATTCTGGCGCAATCTCCGTACAAGCTTCTGGAGGAACACCACCTTATACCTTCTCAACTGATGGAGTAAACTTCTCATCTAATACAAACTTCACAGGACTTGCTGCAGGAATCTACAACATCACCGTTCTAGACAATAGTGGTTGTTCTGCTAATGTCAGCGCAAACCTCACAGAACCCAACCCAATCATCGGAACCATCGCAAGCCAAACAGATGTCGATTGTAGCGGGAACAATACAGGGTCTGTAGATATACTCGCAAGTGGAGGAACAGCTCCTTTCCAATTCTCAATCGACGGAGTAAACTTCGGCCCTACTGGAAACTTTACAGGACTTGCTGCAGGAAACTATGTAGTAACCATCCAAGATTCAACAACATGTACAGAAATTGTAAATGTAACCATTGCCGAACCAAGCCAAATCGGGTTCTCAACCCTAAGCCCAGTAGATCCTGCATGTAATGGCGGAAACGATGGAAATATCCTCGCAATTGGATCAGGAGGAGTTGGAGGATATGAATACTCAATTGATGGAGTAAACTTCACAGCAGATTCTTCCTTCACGGGTCTTACAGCAGGTTCATATACCATAACTGTAAGAGATAGCAACAACTGTTCATTCAGCCAAACACTAGCCCTCACAGATCCAAATGTCTTAACGGCTAGCATCTTATCTCAAACAGATGCCGATTGTAATGGAAGTAATACGGGAGAAGTAACCGTCGAAGGAGCAGGAGGAACATCCCCTTATATGTATTCTATTGACGGAGTAAACTTCCAAATAAGTGGAACCTTCTCGACCCTAACGGCAGGAACATACACCCTGACTGTACAAGACGCAAATAATTGTACTACAACGATTCCTGCAACCATTACGGAACCAAACCCAATTGCGATCTCTATTGATAACCAAACAGACGCACTTTGTAGTGGGGACAGCTCAGGAACAGCGACCTTCTCCGCAACAGGTGGAACTGCTCCATATCAATACTCGCTTGATGGAACAACCTTCTCACTTAGTGGTAGTTTCGCAGGTCTCGCTGCTGGGAACTACACAGTTACAGTGATGGATGCAAATAATTGTACGGAAACAGCTTCACTCACAATTGGAGAACCAACCCTCCTCACAGGAATCATCAACTTTATCACCAATGTTAGCTGTAATGGCGCATCTAATGGTACAGTAGAAGTAGAGGGAGTAGGAGGAACCGCTCCATATACCTATTCAATTGATGGATTCGTGTTCGCCTCTGGTAACACCTTTAGCGGTCTACCAGCTGGCACAAACGCAATACTCATTCAAGATGCAACGGGATGTGTAGTGACCTTTGATGTGGTCATCACAGAGCCTAGCCCGATAAATCTAACCCTAGATAGCCAAACCAATATCGATTGTAATGGCAATAATTCGGGTAGCTTCACCATTGATGCAACGGGAGGAACTCCCCCATATCTTTATTCAGTAGATGGTGGAACATTCGGGGCTTCTAACACATTCAGTAACTTAACGGCTGGAACTTATACAGTAACTGTACAAGATGACAACTTGTGTACAGAAACCCTCAATATAACCCTTACAGAACCGACTCCATTAACGGCTTCTATCGGAATACAAAACAATGTAGATTGTAATGGTAATAGTACAGGACAAGTAAATATCTTAGCAGCTGGAGGTACTACAAACTATACATTCTCTATAGATGGAGTAAACTTCCAAAGCTCTTCATTCTTCCCGAATCTATCTGCAGGAACATACACGATTACAGCACAAGACCAAAACGGGTGTACAGCAACCGTTCCTGTTACGATTACCGAACCACCTGTATTAACAGCAGCAATAACCGCACTTGCTAATGTCGATTGTAATGGCAATAGCACAGGTTCATTTGATGTACAAGGTGCAGGAGGAACACCAGGGTATGAATACTCAATTGATGGTACAAACTTCATCGCAACTAATACATTTGATAACCTAGCAGCGGGTTCTTACACAGTCATTATTAGAGATGATAACGATTGTGAGACAACATTACCTGTCATCATCACCGAACCTGCAGTACTGAGTCCATTCATTGTGACAGTAACAAATGTCAGCTGTAATGGGGCAAATGACGGATCTACAACAGTCTCTGCAACGGGTGGAACAAGACCACTTCTATACTCTGCTGATGGTATTACATTTAGTGCTGATAGTACATTTACAGGATTGAGTGCGGGTATCACAACCATAACAATCCAAGATGCAAACCTTTGTACTTCGACTATTAATATATCAATAGCAGAACCAGGGGTATTACTCGCATCAGTTGTCTCTACTACAGATGTTTTATGTAATGGAGCAGCAACAGGTGAAGCAACAATCTCCGTTTCAGGAGGGATTCCAAACTATGAGTATTCTATTGATGGAATCAACTTCAGCCCTGCCTCTACGTTCACAGGCCTGACAGCTGGTAGTTATACCGTAACCGTTCGAGATGCAAGTCTATGTACTACTACTACTGGCTTTACCCTCACAGAACCATCAGCATTAGAAGTCACACTTGTTAATCAACAAGACCCAAGCTGTAATGGCGGTTCTAATGGAGCTGTTAGCTTAACAGCAACGGGAGGAGTAGGACCTTACTTCTACTCATCAGATGGAGTCAACTTCTTCCCCAATAATACATTCAACCTCCTTACGGCAGGAACATATAACCTCATGGCACAGGATGCTAATGGGTGTCAAGACACAATAAGTGTAACCTTGTCAGAACCAACTCCTGTTAGTGGTAGTATTCTTTCTATTTTGAATGTTGATTGTAACGGAGCTTCAACAGGTTCCGTAACGGTAGAGGGTTCTGGAGGAACACCAGGATACGAATTCTCAATTGATGGAGGCCTAAACTTCCAAGCAACAGGAACATTCAACCTCCTCGCAGCAGGAAACTATAACATCATCGTACAAGATTTAGAGGGATGTACATTCGACCTTCCATTCACTATCACAGAACCGACACCTATAACGGCATCCATCGTATCAACGACAGATGTTTCTTGTAATGGAGGCAATGATGGTTCGGCAACGATTGCAGGTAATGGCGGAACGCCAAACTATCAATATTCTCTTGATGGAGGAATCACCTTCTTTGCATCAGGTACATTCTCAAGTTTATCCATGGGGAATTATACCGTATTGGTACAAGATGCAAATGGTTGTGACACAACCATCTCCTTCACCATCAACGAACCAACAGAAGTAACTGCTGCAATCGCAAGCCAAACGGACGTCGATTGTAACGGAGCCAATACAGGTGAAGTGACAGTTGTAGGCTCAAGCGGAACACCAAACTATCAATATTCTATTGACGGAATCACCTTTAGTAATACAGGTACATTCACAAACTTGGCCGCAGGAAGTTATACCATTACGATTCTTGATGCGAACAACTGTAGTGCAACACAATCGGTAACGATTACTGAGCCTCCTGTTCTTCAGGTCTCTTCTACTCAACAGGACATTGCATGTAATGGAGCGAGCACAGGTATCTTGACTCCTATCCCTGTTGGCGGAACGCCTCCTTACTTGTATTCTATTGACGGCGTGAGCTTCTTCCCCCCAACAGGCTTCAACCTGTTGTCGGCAGGGACTTACACCCTCACGATTCAGGATGCCAATGGTTGTATAGCTACTACTACTGCTACCCTCACCGAACCTACGCCTATCACAGGCAACATTCTCTCTCAAACCAATGCAGATTGTAATGGAGCGCCTACAGGTTCAGTCGTGGTTGTCGGCTCAGGTGGAACGCCAGGCTATGCCTATTCCATTGATGGCGGCACAGTCTTCCAAGCCTCAGGAGCCTTCAACAACTTGAG
>Ga0163111_10000647_pt1 | contig 20953 bp, 19 predicted proteins | sample CRUFie1St18metaG_FD_109645 | JGI IMG/M metagenome (GOLD analysis project Ga0163111, IMG submission 109645) | Marine microbial communities from the Costa Rica Dome - CRUD Field 142mm St18 metaG | ecosystem: Environmental > Aquatic > Marine > Oceanic > Photic zone | place: Costa Rica: the Eastern... | reverse complement strand
CCAAGTCGTTGGTCTGGTGAAACCAGAAACTGGGATAAGATCGGAAGCGTAGAGCTAAATCCGGAGAATAAAAAAGAAGCAGCTTAACAGCTCAGGCGACAACTACCTTGAAAAACGCCGCTTCTGACATTTCGTGTTTATACACACTGCCCGATTGGTTTAGTTTTCTCGTACTGTGTAAATACGGTGGATCAACGTAAAAGAGAGTTTCGGTAGAGTCATGATACTTGATGCAGTGTTCAGCTGGTCTATTTTCTATATTTACGCCTCTCAGCCTGGAACAAACCCAGTTTATTACTGAAGGATAACGATTCCATACGTGGGCAGGTGTACCAGATTTACGTTTTGCATCACAACGAAACCCTGTTTTATGACCAGACGCAGCCCCAGAACCAAACCCCATAGAGCTTCGTACAATCATTCTTCTGGCCCTTTCAATAGGGTCATCACTATAATCATACGCGAGCTTGAATTCATCACGGCTATAGGGGGTGAGTTCACATAATTCTCTGAGTCGTTTTGCTTTATCTTGATCTCTGAGGACACAAAATAAATTGAATAGCTCCTGGTCAAGATCGTTATATACTTCTCCGTAACTTCGTTCTTTCCTCAAAAGAACCGAAGCTGCACCACTAAAAGGCTCAACATATGTTTTATGTTCTGGAAAATAAGAACAGATCCACTTAGCAAGTCGAAATTTACCACCATGGTAGCGTAAGATAGGAGTATGCATTTTATGCAGCCTCCCTCTCTTCAAATTTCCCGATGTTCGCTTCAACCAACGCTTGAGCAATTGGTGGACACACAGCGTTGCCACATCGAGCAACTTGTTTCGCTTTTGACAGTTTTTTTCCACTACTGTCATGACTGATCTTGTAGTCTTCTGGAAAGCCCTGCGCAGCAAATAATTCATGTGGCTCTAGCATTCGCATGCCGATATCAACGATCTGATAATCTACTCCGGCTACTGTGACTAATCCAAATCGATGCTTTGTTGTCACAGTTTGCAAGGGCTGTGTACATGAATGCCCATAGTTAGTGCCGTAGTACTTGATCATAAACGCTCTAACTTCACCAATGTGAAAACCGCCGGCTGAAATGGTATGGACAGGTTCATCCGTGCCGTGGCCGATATTCGTGCCTCTCATTTTAACCATATGGCTGGTAACTAAAGCGTTATGATCCTTTTGCGTTACAGTATGCAGTGGCTCACTGATATCTGACCCTGACACACCTGTGTAATGTTTAGCAATATATGCAGACACTAAGGCTGATTTTCCTTGCCCTCCAGCTGTTACCGTCCCTAGAGGTTCAGTAACGGGATTGCATTCAGATTTACCAAACTGACGGTCGATAATAGGAGCGACAAGTGCGAAATGACCACCTTTAACTTGGGCGCAGATAGTTCTAAGAGGTTCATCAAGTGGCATATTTCTCTGACTAGAACTATTGGCATGTTCTGTAATAAATGGAACGGCACATTCTTCTGGCGCTATGAATGGATCACCATTAAATACAAATTTTTGAAGGCCTTTTGCGATACGTTTTAATGTATTTTCAGCAAGTGGCTTTTTCCTATTGAAAATAGATTTAACCGGAATTGCCCAATCAATGATGTCCGCAGCTGTTCTGTATGGTGTTAAGCCATTTGCTTTACCATGTGTCGGTTCCGGCCAGACTATATCTGCACCGTCATTTCGCCCCACTAAAAACAAACGTTTTCTGATGGTCAGCGCACCATAATCACAAGCAGATAGTATTTTCCAATCTACCTGGTAGCCGAGTCCATGCTTTATAGCTTTGAATATTTTCAGTTTCGTTTGAATATCGTAGTTGCAACGAAACAAGGCATGGTAGACATCTTTGTATGCAGGATGCTCAATGGGCAAACCTGTAGTTAACGCCAGAACGAAACCTTCAAATGTTTCCCCTTTTCGTTCAGTGCAAGGCTTACCTGCAACAACTGGCCCCCAAGTTAAAAACTCTTCAACATTTTCAAGCATAAAGATACGAACAGGTACTTGAGCAACCCAGTTGATAGCTACCCATGCCAAGCCTCTAATGTTTTTATCAACCGGCACGCTCCCCTTTGCTTTACTAAAGTGCTTACAGTCCGGACTAAACCAAGCTAATCCCACAGACTTTCCTTCGCAAGCCTCCACAGGATCAACGTCCCAGACTGATTCACAGTAATGCTTTGCCTCTGGATGATTTTGTTTGTGCATGTCAATGGCATCAGGATCGTGGTTTATAGCAATGTCAACGTGACGCTGCAAACCTAACTCCATTCCAGTACTGGCACCGCCGCCGCCTGCAAAATTGTCTACTACAAGCTCACCAGGTAATAACATCTAGCACCCCTCACAAATTACTGTCTACTATTTCATAATATAGTGGACATTCTAACAAGCAGTGTTTTAAATGTCTACTATTTCGTATATCATTATTTAATAGACACTTATTCTATTTTTCCATTTAGTAGACAGAATATGAGAAAATTTGGATACGCTCGCGTATCAACGAGTCAACAATCGCTCGATGCCCAAAAAGATGCCTTAATAAAAGAAGGTGTAAAGAATTCGAGAATTTTTACCGATGTCGGAAGTCGTGCAGATTTAGATCGGGAAGGCTTGAACTTACTGCGCATTAAAGTTGAAGAAGGCGACCTGGTGTTAGTGACTCGATTAGACCGACTCGGAAGTGACACTTCTGAGATGATCAAATTGATAAAGGAGTTTTCGCAAGAAGGCGTTTACATCAGATTTATCAAAGAGGGACTTAGCACAGAAGGTACGATGGGAAAAATGGTAGTCACCATTCTTAGTGCAGTAGCCGATGCTGAACGTGAAAGAATTTTAGAAAGGACAAATGAAGGTCGTTTGGATGCGATGGCCAAGGGCGTTAAGTTTGGTCGAAAGCGGTCAATCGACAGAGATAAGGTAATGGAATTAAAACACCAAAACATTGGCGCTACGGAAGTTGCCAAGCAACTTGGTATCGGTCGTTCAACCGTTTATAAAATATGGAATGAAGAGGAACTTAGTAATTCGACATGAAAACGAAACGGATTGCGCCAGAGGTACTACTAGACCTATCTTCAAGGATGGATCAGTATCCTGCGCGTTCCGAAGAACGTAAAAACATCGTTAAATCGGCATGTGATTTATACGGTGTTTCAGAAAGTACCCTTTACCGTCAACTCAGAGCAGTTAACAAACCCAAGCCACTCAAGCGCACTGATTCCGGTAAATCACGAGTTATACCTATTTCAGAAATGGAGAAGTACTGCGAGATTATCGCGGCACTTAAAATCCGTACAACAAATAAAAACGGACGCCACATTTCAACCAATGTGGCAATTGACCTGTTGGAAAGCACTGGAGTCGAATCAGAGTACGGCTTCATTAAATTAGAAAAGGGAAAGCTCAGTAAAACAACTGTTAATCGGTATTTGGCTCAATTCGGCCTCGATAAACACAACTTGGTGAAGAACGCTCCCGCTGTTAGATTTCAAGCAAGGCATAGCAATGAATGCTGGCAATTCGATTTAAGCCCGTCTGATTTAAAGAGTGTAGATGAACCGCTTTGGTATGATGAATCTAAAGGCCTGCCAATTCTAATGTTGTATTCTGTTGTAGATGACAGAAGTGGCGTTTGTTACCAGGAGTATCGAAACGTACATGGTGAAGATGCAGGTAACGCGCTGCGCTTCCTCTTTAATGCCATGTCACCTAAATCTGATACTGAAGTTCCTTTCCAAGGCATTCCTCATATGATTTACATGGACAACGGACCGATTGCTCGAAGCCGTGTTTTTCAGTCCGTGATGAAGTACTTAGGCATAGATGTCAAAGTACATATGCCTGATAGCAAAGATAAGCGGCGTAAGACTGCCAGGTCAAAAGGCAAAGTCGAAAGAGCATTTCGCACAGTCAAAGAATGTCACGAAGTCCTTTACCATTTGCGAGAACCCAAAAACGAAGTTGAAGCTAATCAGATGTTGAGTGATTACCTAAAGAAATATAACGATCATCAACATCGAGCAGAGCCGCATTCTCGAATGGAAGACTGGCTTCAGAACATTGACGGCGCTGTCAAACAAATGTGCAGCTGGGAGCGCTTTTCATCTTTTGCTCGTGAGCCTGAAAAAAGAACAGTCGGCATCGATGCTAGAATCCCGGTTGATGGCAGCGTGTATGAAGTAGACCCAGACTTAGCCGGTGAACAAGTGGTGCTTTGGTGGGGCTTGTTTGATGACGAACTGTATGTTGAGCATGATGGGCAGCGATACGGGGCTTATTTTCCAGTCAGTGGGCCGATTCCTTTGTATCGTTATCGCAAGTTTAAGCAAACCAAGACAGAGAAGCGGCTTGGAAAGCTGGAAACGCTGGCAAAGTCACTTAGATTGCCTGATTCTGAACATGATGAAAATCACCAGGTCATATTGTCAATGAAAAATGTGGTTGAGCCGGTGCCAACACGAGAATTTAACGACCCTGATCCGTTCAATGAAAAGCGGTATGAAAATATATTGAAAGCCAAACTTGCTATATCCAAATACTTAGGCAAGCCCTTGGCGATATTGGAGCAAGGCGACAGAGAGATGATTGACGCTATCTTGTCTGATTCATTAGATAAAGATGTCGTCATGAAACGAATAAAAGAATATTTCAATAATAGGAGTGGGGAACATGCAAATTGAAGTCATGGAGCACTTTGGCATAAAGAAGTATTTTAGGGATGCCGATTTCTTTGAAACCGATACTGCCAAACGGTTGTTTAAGCAACTCAAGAAAATCATACCCGAAGGGCAGCTTATTGCACTGACTGGGGTGGTTGGTATCGGCAAAACGACATACCTAGAGCGTATTCAAAAACAGTTGGCTACAGAGAAGAAAGTGATTGTGGCCAAGTCACTATCAGTTGAAAAGTCGAAGACGAATTTAACCACTCTTATTACAGCGTTGTTCTACGATGTTTCTGGTGATAATGACTTTCGGGTACCGAAGCTCGGCCAGAAACGAGAACGTGACCTACAGGAACTCATCAAGAAGAGTAAAAAGCCTGTTGTGCTATTTTGTGATGAAGCGCACGATTTGCACCATCGCACTCTCACTGGCTTGAAGCGCCTAATGGAAGTGATACATGAAGGCGGCGGCAAGCTTTCTATTGTTCTGGCCGGACACCCCAAACTAAGAAACGACCTCAAATCGCCTACAATGGAAGAAGTCGGCTACCGCACCGTCACTATGTCCCTGGATGCCTCCCAAGGAATATTGCGTGACTATATCCATTGGCTATTGGATAAATGCACAAATGATAATGTAAAACCCAAAGACGTTATCGAAGACCAGGCGGTTGATTATCTAGCTGAACATCTCACAACCCCTCTTCAGGTCGAACAACACCTTACATTGGCTTTAGAAGAAGCATACGCCGTCGGCGTAAAGCCCATTAACGTAGAACTGTTGGAAGAAACGCTTTCCAGTCGAATTGATGAAATTGAACCGACCTTAATCAGGCACGGCTACAATGAGCGGGTCATTGCTGAACAATTCCGGTACCGACCAGCCGAAATCAGAAAGCTTTTCTCTGGTGGGTTAGAGCCAAGTAGAGCAAAGGAAATGACGGCTGAAATGCGAGAAGCAGGACTCCCAATTTAATACATTAAGAGTTACACCAATTAAGGAATATTAAGATATGCCTGAAAACGAACCACTTTTCTATCTTGACAATGAAGATCGTGCAGAATTCTCAGAGTACTGGGGAACTGAAAATCAAGACTTGTTGACCGCTGGCTCTAGGACTATGAACAGGCTCGAAAGATACTTGCCGAATGACGACTTCCAGGTTCTAAGAGTAATCTTCACTGCATTACATAGAGATTTTCAACTTCCAAATGTTAGATATACCGTCTATGTCGCAATGGCCGTGTTTTTTGCTCAAATTGAACAAGGTAAAAAAGTAAGCTCAGATTCAAAAGACATATTAGAAACAGAGCTAGCTATCGGGGTTCAACACCTTATGCAAGATGAAAATGAAAAATATGAGCGTGATTTAGAGCTAGTTATAACAAGGTGGAACGATTATATATCCAATCCCAGCGCCTTCGTCCTTTAAATGGGATTCAAAGGCGTTAGTGTCATTTATTGTGAGCCGAACTCGATGAAATCAGTCCCAGTATCAAATAATGTGGGTTCATTGTCACTTAATGTGAGCCGACGACACTGGATAGAGTCAATGATTGTGGGTCGGAAAGCACGGATAAAGTCAGGTCAAAGGGAATAGCATGTCAGGCCGCTACACGTATCAGGTGACAATGACTATAGAGTTCCAAAACTTGGCGAAAAGCGTGAGCGTGATTTACAGGAATTAATTAAGAAAAGTAAAAAGCCCGTAGTACTATTTTGTGATGAAGCGCATGATCTTCACCACCGCACGTGTATGGACTCCTCCTCTTTTGCAAGTAATTTGTTCGATAACTTTGGGTATGATTGCCAACGTGTATCCGGTTTCTTAATGATGCATTTTCTTTTACTGCATCGAACCTCTATGGGCTATTCGCACACTTGCTCCTTAGCGCTTACACGAGCTTAAAGGCTCTTCGTCCGGGTAAGGTTTTTCAAGTGTCGGTCTCACCTGTTAGCCATCTCACATTTTACTTTGCAACTGGGATGAACACTTTTTGTATTTTTAAATTCGTTTAAGCGCTTGCTATTAATCCTGGATCATAACTTTCGTTTGTATTTACCATAGCCCAAGCTGCACGCGCGGTTTTATTTGCTAACGCTACAGTTACCGTATTAACGTGCTTGTATGCGCAGAGCTTTTCAATCCATTTACTTAAATTATCATCATGCCGATGAGCATGCCGGATGACTGACCGTGCACCATGAACAAGTAGTTTTCTTAAGTAACCATCGCCTCGCTTACTGATGCCAAGTAACCTAGGCTTGCCGCCGGTACTGTGTTGCCTCGGCGTTAAACCAATAGAAGCAGCAAAATCCCTACCTTTACGGTATCCTTTCGCATCTCCAATAGCACAAGACAATGCGCTGGCACACAGGATACCAATCCCCCGCAACTGAAGTAGCGAACGTGCGACAGGGTCATTTTTGACTTCTTTCTCAATAAGCGTGTCGAGCGTATCGACTCGCTCTTGGAGCTGCCTTAAGTCATCAAACAAATCACGTAGCAACAAGCGAAAAAGCGCCGACAAACCATTTTCCGCATCTTCCAACCAAAGGGGGATGGCTTCTCTCAGTTTGTTGATACCCACTGGCGCAACTAGTCCATATTCGCTTACCAGTCCTCGTATCTGATTTGCTTTGGATGCTTTTTGAACCATCAACTTGTCCCTGATACGGTGTATAGATTGTATGTCTTGTTGCTTACTTGATTTCACACTTACAAAGCGCATGTTCGGCCGACTCATAGCCTCACATATTGCCTCTGCATCAATCGCATCATTCTTATTACTTTTTACGTAAGGCTTAACAAATTGCGCATGAATTATTTTGACTTTAAAACCTCGTTTTTGTAATTCTCGCCCCCAATAGTGAGATGAACCACAGGCTTCCATTGCAATTTCAGTCCCTTTAGGGACCTTGTTCTCAATAGCATCCAACCACTTTGTTCGACAGTATTTTCCTTTCCACTGCCGTTCACCAAACCTATCTACTGCGTGCACATGAAAAACGGACTTTGCAATATCAACACCGACTCGAGTAATCTGGCCCATGGGCTTCTCCTAATTTGAATACTAGTAACTCACCATCACCATATTGACCAAAAAAAGGACAATAGTTCAAGTTGAGGAGGAGTCCATCCCATTGCTTACAGGTTTGAAACGCTTGATGGAAGTCATTCAAGAAGGTGGTGGTAAACTTTCCATTGTCTTGGCTGGACATCCCAAACTAAAGAACGACTTAAAATCTCCGACGATGGAAGAGGTTGGATACCGAACTGTCACTATGTCACTTGATGCTTCTCAAGGTATTTTGCGGGACTATATTCATTGGCTCTTAGATAAATGCACAAACGATAATGTAAAGACCAAAGATGTTATCGAAGAGCAAGCAATTGATTATCTGGCTGAACATCTCACTACGCCGCTTCAGGTAGAGCAACATCTTACCCTTGCACTAGAAGAGGGTTATAAAGTTGGTGTTAAGCCAATCAGTGTTGATCTCCTGGAAGAAACTCTGTCCAGTAGAATAGATGAAATTGAACCCATGCTTATCAGACAAGGCTACAATGAGCGCGTGATTGCAGAACAGTTCCGTTATCGACCAGCCGAAATCAGAAAGCTCTTTTCAGGCGGTTTAGATCCAAGTAGAGCAAAGGAGATGACTACCGAAATGCGTGAAGCAGGTTTGCCTATCTAATTCTTAAATAAAGTGAGCCGACATATTATGTTTGCAAGCCCGTTCTTAATTAAAGTGAGTCCATTATCAATTAATGTGGGCCTGGCAACAGGCTTATTCTCACTTATTGTGAATCAAAAAGATCGGATGTAATCAAGTCGGCGGGTTTATGTTCGTGAGCAGCTACATTTACGGACAACGATGTGATCCTTAAATTGGCGCGTTATGAATTATTGAGCGACTGTGTCGACCTGTTTACCCAACACAATTATGTATTCCGCTATCTTGATGCACTGCCGTTTGTAGCAGGCGTAAACGCCCCATCAAGAGCAAAAAAAATGGGACTTGTACCGGCCCAAGTGCAAAGCATTGAATATTTTGTTTCTCAAAGCTCAATTGTCACAATCTCCGATGAGCAAGCCCTTAACGTTATTGCACAACTTCGCACTCCTCATCTTGATGGGGGAGAGCTTATACTCACGTTTGGCGGTCAAGAAAATAAACCATCAAACCTTTTCACAGGTGATAAGCGGGCTTTAAAAGCGGTTAACCGCATGCAATGTAATGGTGTTTTTGCTTTAGACGGTTGCCATGTGCTCGTATTGGAAGAGGCGATCCGTTTACTCATGATATGTGGTGATAAGGAGCAAGTCATTGCACGCATTCAAGCTCATCCGCTTGTCGACAAAGCGATTGATATTTGTTTTCGTAATACAGGATCGGTTGACAATGCGCTGAATAGTTACATTGAGTATCCGTTCTGAATGCAGTTTACTGTCATTCGGGTTAATTCAAAACGTGTGTTAACTTTAAACTTTGGCCTGTTCTTTGCTGAAGATAACAGGTGGGGTATTGGCACATAAATATCTAAAATGTAATCAACGCGAACAAAAAGGTTTCTACGATGCTTAACAATGATTTACTTCAAGTCACAAACTCGCCAAATCAAGCCGCTAAACCAGCAGATAACCCTTCCAATCAGAATGATGACGGTTGTTGCAATAAAGAAAAATTTAAAGATTCGCTGGATGAAGCTTTAAAAGCGTTTTCTTCAAGCAAAGACGAATAGAAGAGTGGCAAGTTTTAGCCGCTGGAAGGGGCAATTTTCCTATTACCGGCACGTGTGTGATTAACGTGTTAGTGAGTACTTCAATAGGGGCTATGGTAGCGGTTTTAATCATTGGATAGGCGAAGTTAAATAAATTCGATAAAGACCGAAGTTTTTTTCCAACACTCACTATTGTGATCGCGAGTTATTATCCATTATTTGGAGTGTTAGAAAGTCGATTTATATGGCATGAGTGGATGGTTTTTGTGCTCTTCACACTCATCACATTGTATTGGTATTCTCGCTATACATTGGCAATTGGTGTCCTTTTAATAGGTCATAGCCTTTACGATTTTGCCATGCATATTGGAAGCGTTGGTAACCATATACCGCAGTGGTGGCCAATTTTTTGCGGTGCCCTTGATATAACCTTAGGTAGTTGGGTCCTCTGGTATTGCACTAATAAGGTTAAAAATGTTGGTTAAAATATTGACACAATTACTCATAACTTGTCGCTCCAACCATTATGGATGGAGCGACACATAAAACTTAACTGCCGATTGCCAGATATAGCATCCAAAATCCCGCTCCTATCATAAATAGATTTTCGGTCAATGAAACAAACCCAAGGGGAACATTACTGTCTCCACCAACGCAAGCACATTTCAATTCACGCTTATCCACGTACACGGCTTTAAATACCGATATCGCACCTATTGTCCCAATAAATAAGGACACTGGGCCAACAACAAATCCAGACAATCCCGCAAGCATACCGATTCCTGCGAATGCTTCAGCAAATGGGTAAACGTATCCATACCGAATACTGCGCATTGCCAACAGGTCATAAGTAATAAAAGAATTGGTAAAGCCATACAAATCCCGTAATTTTTGGATAGCTAAAATGGACATACTTAGCGCGACAAATATTTCGATTACTGAAACTGATAACAGCGATTCAATAGTACCAGTTTGAGCAAAAACAATCGCCAATGCCATTAAAAATGCGGGCGCGAAAATTGCGATAACAGGTGTATAGGTTGTGCCAGTCTGCCCGGCGTCGCCCATGTTGAAAAACTCTCTGAGGTTGTCATAACCTCCAACACGTTCGTCGTCAATAAAGGTTTGAGGCGTAGTTTCAACACCATATTTATCTTTAAATTTATCTGTTTCTTCACGAGAGCTCAGCTTATGATCTTTGACGTCATACCCTTTTCTCTCTAATAAGTCTTTTGAACGTAAACCATAAGGGCAAATGTGTTCTTTCGTATGCATTCTATACAGTGTTGCAGATTTACTCATGTTGATCCTCCAACTATTTTTTGATTGTGAAATCTCGTACTTACTCGCCTGAAAAATCCGGTACAGGACGTCTTGAGGCTTCGCTTTCTGATGACGCTATACCGTTTTCTTTAATATCTGCGATTAACCATTCCATTTCTTTTATTTCTCGCTCTTGTGCGCTGATAATCTCTTTTGCTAATTGCTGAACACGGGCATCGGCGATGTTTGCGCGGCCACTGGTTAATATTGCAATGGAATGGTGGGGTATCATCGCTTTCATCCACGCCCTATCTTCGATGGTAGCTTGCGATCGCACCAAAAATAGAGCAAAGCAAAAGACGGCAACGCTACCTGCTAAAATAGCTACGTTTTTAGTTTTGCTTTCATACATGTTGAGCATAAATAGCAGCATGATAACTGCCATCATTGCGCCCATGTAGATAGCCATGTATAGGCGAGTTTCACTAAAAAACACGTGTTCAATTGAATACGAATTGAAGTACATCATGACCAGCATGAACGCCGTCGAAGTAAATATCATTGCGAAAAATTTTGTATATTTAGACATATATAATTCCTTTAATTTAAGGTTAGTGTTTCATGTATCGAATAAGCACAGACGCTGAACAACTCACTAACAAAAAGCCCGTCATTGCCTCCACGCCAGCAAGAAATCTTAAGTGGTCCGTAGCCTCAATCTGACCAAGACCCAGCGTAGTTAAGTTAATAAGCGAATAGTAGAAAAGCTCAATGAATGGATTTAGTGTGCCACCACTTACGTTGCCTAAGTCCATCGTTATGGACGCTTGAAAAGCAAATGTGAACCATAGCGCTGCGAATAGTTGAGAAACGGTAATTCCACAAAAAAGCACAATTAGACCGTACGCTCCGGTGAGGGTGTTCGCTATTCGCCTTCCCAAGAACTGCAATATACGGTAGTGACTCATCGCACATGCAATAACAGCAACTAATGCAATCAAAAGCTGGAGGAAAAGCGCCATAAGTTGTTGAGACAGTTCAGGCATCAGAACCACACTCGAGCACCAAGAACAATGCCTGTTTCATGAACAGGATCTCCAGTGCTCCGGAGCTTGTCTGCCGAATTTCCTAAGGCTCTTGACCAATAAACACCAACATAAGGAGCAAATTCACGAGAAACCTCCATTCGATAGCGTAGACCAACACGAATGGCATTAAACCCAGTTGGTCTATCGAAGCGCTCTGACTCTGAGGGTGAAGCAGACACAGATATACGTGGTTGTATGTACGACGTTTGCGAAATACGATAGTCATATTCTGCTTCCATCGAAATACTGATATCACCGTCTTCGTTGATTATTAACGAGCTATCCACTTCAAACTGGTAGGGAGCCATGCCATACAGGCTAAGAACAGCATAGTTTTCCATGTTGCTCTCACTTGTGAGTTCACCCCGGGTACCAATGCCAACTTGAAATTCCCAAAAAGGTGCGATCAATCGGCTGGCTAATAGCTCTGCTCTTTCAATGTCGGTGGGCTCTCCATCATTCTGTTGATTTTCACCTTCACTTTTAAAATACAAACGGTACGTGTCGCCGCCATACCATGCAATCATGTCCCAAACAGCGATGTTTTCATCACGGTTGTTTCGTGAAATCTCTAGCCTATCGAAAAGTACAATCCCATTGAGCGAGTCCTTCACGGGCGAAGGCCAACTTTCGGCCGTTTCTTGCGCGATACTGCTAAATGTTGCGGTAAGTAATAGTAATCCAAATATAATTCGTAAATTCATTATAAAGCCCCTTTAAGAAACGTTAACAACACGGAACATACCAGCGTCCATGTGATACAGGAGATGACAATGAAATGCCCAATTGCCTGGTGCGTCCGCACTGATCAGTAGTGACACTTTTTCGCTCGGCTTGAGGCTAATTGTGTGTTTACGAGGGGAGGGGGTGTTACCATTTTCGAGCTCCATCCACATCCCGTGAAGGTGAATGGGGTGATACATCATCGAATCATTGACAAGAATGAGTCTTACGCGCTCTCCATATTTGAAGTGAACAGGCTTATCCACTTCAGTGTACTTTTTACCATCAAAAGACCACATGTATCTTTCCATATTACCAGTCAAATGCAGTTCGATGGTTTGTGTCGGTTCACGGTTATCTGGCCACTGTATTGCACCTGTAAGATCTGAATAAACCAGTACCTTATGTGAAACACCATCAAAACCAATGCCTGGGTCGTCAAGTCGACTGATTGGATTTTTGGCAATCATAGACGCACCGGGCCCGTGACCGTCCGGGGAGTGCTTGATTGAAATTTCGTCCACAGGAATTGATTTGTTTTGCATTTCAGGCATCACATCACTGGAACTATGATTAGCCTTGCTACCATGGTTATTATTGGTTTTCGCAGAGCCCATTTCAGCCATTTCATGCGAGCCGGACATACCCATTGCCGCCATGCCTAATTCGGGCATAGGGCGAAGGGCAGGGACCTTCGTTTCTTTGCCGAAAGACGTTGCCAATGTGCCTCTGGCGTAGCCGCTTCTATCCATGCTTTGTGCAAAAATGGTGTAAGTTTTTGTGCCTTTGGGTTTTACGATGACATCATAAGTTTCTGCTACAGCGATCCTTATCTCACCTACCGTGACTGGCTTAACGGGCTGACCATCTACCGCTACAACGGTCAGCTCCAACTCGGGTATTTGAAAATCAAAATACGTCATTGCAGATCCGTTAATAAGCCTTAAACGGATGCTTTCTCCCGATTTGTATAACGCTGTCCAGTTTGTTTGTGGGTCTCGTCCGTTCATTAGGTATGTATAGGTCGCACCTGTTACATCAAGTATGTCTCTTGGATTCATACGCATTCGAGACCACATCGCTCGTTCCTTGATCGTATTAACGAGCCCTTGATTCTTTATATCACTAATCGTGTCATCAACTGTCCGCTGCTGATAATTGTAATACCCCTCTGCAACTTTCAGGTGACGGAATACATCGTAAGGATCCTCGAAGGTCCAGTCACTGAGAATAATTGTGTGCTCTCTATCAGCACCGATGTCGCCATCTTTAGGCTCTATGATCATCGGCCCAAGATGTCCAAGCTGTTCTTGAAGACCCGAGTGACTGTGATACCAGTAGGTACCGTTTTGCTCAATATCGAACTCATAGGTAAAGGTACTGCCAGCAGCAATACCAGGGAACGATACGCCGGGTACGCCGTCCATTGTGTAGGGTAGAATCAATCCATGCCAATGTATTGATGTGCTCTCACTTAAATTGTTTGTCACGTTTATAGTGACGTGCTGACCTTCCTTCAAACGTACAAGCGGTCCGGGGGACGAGCCATTGATAGTGATGGGTCGTCCTGCAGAGCCTGCAATAAGCTTACTTTCTTTGCTAATAGCCATTTCAATCGTGTCGCCGCTAAGAACGCTGTCACCGAAGCTCGGCGAAAGGTTTTGGCTGGAGCGAGTGAGGCCTTCTGGTGCAGCCCACGCTGGTGAAATCTGACGTAGCAGTGTTGCTCCGCCAAACGTCAAAGCGGCAGATTTAACAAATTTGCGCCGACTTTTGCTTAATTGATTAGACATAGGTCTTTTTCCTTAAAAGTTGACAGATAGAAACACATTCACAACACCACATGACGAATGTGCGTACATGGATTGTTATTACATTAGGGTAAGGTTTATGCTATTGGCGGCCTCAGCAACCGAGTAGTGTGTGGTTGAAGTAAGTGTTCATCGAATGATGAAACACTGTCATTAACGAACTTATATTCATTGTCGAAATAGTTAACGAGCATCCAAATGGAGTAGCAGCTCGCATGAGAACAACTACACAGAGAAGAGCAGCACTTCTCCAAACAGTCCTGGTGATCGTGACTTTTTCTAGCAAGCTGATTAGTTGACTCAAATTGCTCGGTCTCTATCATCTGATTTTGTGACGAATTACTGACAGAATTCTCATTTTCACAGGCGTCTGCAGACGAAATATATACCATGCACATTGCAGCGAGGAGCCATCTCATAAGAGTGCTAAAAGTCTTAAAACTATTTCTGCAGTGACTCATAAATGTTTGAAAACCTATATTTCCGAACTTCGCTCTATGCAAAATATTCTTGATGAGTGAAATTTTTTCATTTAACTTCCTGCAAAATCAAGCCACTCCCATCTTATTGTGCAAACTCGTTAGCTATTAAACAAACTTTGTGCCACGAAAACATTTGAACAAAGCAATTAATACGACCCCACATTAGGCAAATTGCGCAAACAACTTCTATAAGTGCACTCGCGATGAATGTTAGAAGTAATGTATTGAAACCATGCTTAAATGCTGCTGCATTGTTCATAGATACGACCAATATACAAAACAAGACCTAATAAACAGATTACAACTCTATTACAATTGCGTCATGTAACGGCGAGGGGATAAAATAAAAGCCCTTAATTACAACGAGTTATAAAGTATTTTTGTAATTTTTTGTCGACATCTTATAGCTTCGGACTTGAATACTATCACCTAAGTGTGATGGTATAACATTGCAATTGTGGCGATATCGTGAGTTGTTAATTGAGCGCGGACCAATAAAAGTGTTGTCGAAGCAACGTGGTGTGCACAAAAAATAAACTTAAATTCCCACGCATAGTATGTTTAACCCTTTGGACTAATTAGCTTGAAATACCTTATACCTTTATTTTTTTGGTGGCTTCTTTTAATGCTGCAACCCAAGAGCGAACCTTTAATTACAAGTTGGTTAATAAAGATAACCAGGCAATACAGACTGCAAAAATTTACATAAAAGTACTAGGCTACAAAACGGAAACTGATAGTGCAGGGCGTTTCAGTTTTGTAGCGCCTGATTTTGATACAATGGCATTAAGCATTGAGTATAACGGCGAAGACTATCTTGTTAGTGTTGATGCCAGTCACAACGGACAAGAAAACAAAATCACGTTGTCAGGGGAGCCAATAGAGCGAATCATTGTTAACGCTAACCTTGAAAAATCGTTACTTAAAATGGCGCAACCTGTCATTATCCTTGAGGGTGATGCGTTGCTTACAAAGAGGGGGGTGAATATCGCGGAAACGCTCGCCCGTGAACCTGGAGTGTCATCTGCACCTTTCGGCCCTGGAGCCGGTCGGCCTGTCATTCGCGGCTTAACAGGGGGTAGGGTAACGGTTCTTAATAATGGAATTGGAACACTAGATGTATCTGCGACAAGCCCAGACCATGCGATATCGAGCGAACCATTAATAGCAAGACAAGTTGAAGTGCTTAAAGGACCCGCTACATTGATTTATGGGGAAAACGCAATTGGTGGTGTTGTCAATGTGGTTACTGACCGAATTCCAACAGAACTACCGCAAGCCCCATTCAGTGGCGGTGCTGAGATTCGCTTTAACTCGGCAAGTCGAGAACAGGCTGGTGTTGGCCAAGTGCTTTTAAATATCGACAATTTAAATATCTATGCTGATGGTTATTATCGAAATAGCCAAAATGTAAATCTACCTGATTCCTTAGGTGGAACGCTTTTCAATAGCGGTATTTCCGCAAACGGCGGCGCTGTAGGGTTTGCGTGGGTTTCCCAAGATTCTGGCTCTATTGGTATATCAATCTCGGATTCAAACAACGATTATGGGCTACCAACCCTCAATAGTGGAGATGAGTTTGTTGGTCTCTCTATTGACCAGAGACGAGTTGATGTTTCTGGGGAAATCTACGTACCTGTAACCTCTATAGAGAAGATAAAGGTTAAAGTGGCCAATAATGACTATGAGCACGTAGAAATAGAAGACGGTGAGATAGGTACGCGTTTTAAAAATGATGCAACTGAATTCCGTCTAGAAGCGTTTCACAATGTCTGGCAAAGTTGGCGGACTGTAACAGGCATACAAGTCATTCAGCGTTCATACTCAGCCATAGGAGAGGAAGCATTTGTGCCACCTTCCTCTACAAACTCAGCAGGGCTATTCGTAATAGGGGAGCGTTCATTCAAAACTTTTGATATCGAACTCGGGATGCGCTTCAATCAGAGTAAAATTGGCTCAGATGTTTTACAAAATGAAAAAACCTTTTGGACATTTAGCTCATCAATTAGAGGGCTAAAGGAATTAAGTGACGGGCATGTTGTGGCCTTGTCTTTATCACACGCTGAGCGCCCACCTAGCGCAGAAGAATTGCTTTCTGATGGGCCTCACCTTGCTACGCAGTCTTTTGAGATTGGTAACCTTGATTTAAACAAAGAAACGTCAACCAATGTCGATATATCGATTCGGCGTTCAGTAAATCGCTTTAATTATGAATTCAACGCTTATCTAAATGAATACAAAGATTTTATATATGAGCGTCCCAATGGAGAGTTTATTGAAGATCTACCTGTCTTTCATTTTACACAACAAGACGCTAGATTTTCTGGAGTGGAATTCGACTTCGACTGGGCTTTTGAATCAAGCCTCCCTTTCGATATCAAAGTAAACGGAATGCTTGACTATGTTCGCGGTCGACTCAAGCAGGGTGGAGATCTCCCTAGAATTCCACCACTAAGACTCGGCTTGGGTGTCACTGTAATCAAAAATAATTTCACTATAAATGCCGACGTTGTTAGATACATGTCACAAAACATGATCGCTGAATTTGAGACAATGTCTCCTGCTTACACAAGTTTGAATCTTGATGTCAATTATTCGCTTTTTAAAGGCTCCAACGAATGGTTGTTTTTTGTTCGTGGTACAAACCTTTTAGACAGCGAAATTATTAACCACACCTCTTTTATAAAAAATATTGCACCGGAAGCTGGACGTTCTCTAAATGCTGGTTTGAGGGTCAATTTTTGAGGTGCAGAAATGTTTTTTGAGAACCAATTGACCCCTTTTGGCTAAATTATTCGCTCTGAGATTGGCTACATACAATTACATCTTTGGTCTTATAGTGACTCGTATTTTTGGTTGCCCTTAAAATGATGCGCATTGTATATCTCAATTAGTGTATATACGAACGCTAATGCCTAAAATAGGAATGGTAGGAAACCGTTACAAACACCCAATGTCTAATACGGTTTAGTATTAGACATAGTGGGCTAAGCGTATTATAGTGGTGCACACTAAAGAATCATGTAATCAGCTGTGGCCACCAAAAAACCAACGCCTTTATTTCCTACCTATATCGAACTGACCGAGCATGAGTCGGCAGACTATCCACAATTAACAAAGTTTCTTGAACAGTCACCAGAATGGGTATTGCAACACTGGGGTTGGGCCAAAGACTACTTGTTATACATTGGCCGAAACAAATCTCAGCATACCTATACACGTTTCAGAAACGATATCGAAAAGTTTCTACTGTGGGTGTTTCTAGTCGACAAACAACCGGTTGATGATTTACGAAAAGCTGACATTTTACGCTATATCGACTTTTGCGTGGCGCCACCGGTTAATTGGATCGGCACCCAATTGCATGACCGGTTTTCGCTAGAGAATGGTTACTTTGCTTCAAACCCTAAGTGGACGCCATTTAGACAAACACCCCCGAAGTACGACAAAGAACGTGTGCCAGATCCCAAAAAATACAAGCCATCTCTACAAACGCTCGAGTCGACTTTCGTGGCATTAAACTCTTTCTACCGGCATTTGATTGATGAAGAAATCTGTTTTGGTAATCCCATACCGTTAGCAAAACGAGACTGTAAACACTTAATAAAAGACAGCCAGGTAAAAACAATCAGTCGTTTAACCGAACAACAATGGCAATACCTATTAGATACTGCAGTTGAAATGGCTGAGGAGGACCCGCTACTGGAGCGCAACTTATTTATTGTGGCGACAATGAAAACGTTATTTCTGAGGCTTTCTGAGCTGTCAGAACGTCAGGATTGGACTCCCATGATGAGTCACTTTTGGACAGATGAGGATAATAACTGGTGGTTTAAGGCTTATGGCAAAGGAAAAAAGATCCGCGATATTACTGTGCCATCAGGTTATTTGCCTTTCCTTAAACGTTACCGAGAATGGCGAGGTCTTTCACCTTTACCGTCTAAAGGTGAACAAACTATCTTGGTTGAAAAAATACGTGGTCGAGGTGGCTTAACCAGTAGGCAGATTTCTAGACTCATTCAGCAGGTGTTTGATGCCGCCTTTACCAAGATGAAAGCTAAGCATGGCCTTAATGCCGCGCAAAAACTAAATGAAGCCACGACACACTATCTCAGACACACTGGCGCAAGTATGGAAATTGAAAGAAATCGTCCATTGAAGGACCTTTCGGAAGACTTAGGGCATTCAAGTAGTGCAACAACAGACACTGTTTACGTGCAAGTTGAGCGGAAACGACGAGCTTCAACTGGTAAAGACCGAAAAGTGGATTAGTCGACTTACTTTTATCATTGTTGGCATATCTTTAGGAATCATGCACTGATGATGATTATATCGTAAATCGTATCCTTTGCGGTGTGGCAACATTTACATGATAAATGGCGTAAATAATTCTCATTTGCTATGCGTTATTTGAGGGTTTTGTTTAAGAAAAGCCACTGGAGAAGCTGACCAATATCCGAAAACGCATCAAAGCATGCAAGCGCGTTCGCGATCGACTGCACCGCTGGTCGTGGTATCAGCTTCAGACGTTTATCGAATACAAAGCACAAGCCATAGGTATCGAGGTTGTCTATGTCAATCCAGCGTATTCGAGCAAAACGTGCAGCAAATGTGGTGCCATTGCGACACGCAATAAACACCGATTAACCTGTTCTTGTGGAAACCGGGCGCACAGTGACTTAAATGCGAGTCAAAATCTTGCTTGGTTGGGCGAAACTGCCGTTTCGTCTAGGGGCGCAGTAAATCGTCCTAATGTGGCAGCGTAAGCTGACCATAATAAAAAGCTTCTGACTTTTAGTCAGGAGTTGTTTACTCGCACTAAGATGAGAGTCTCCACTTAAGTAGTGAATTTACTTTCTCAAAGTTTGTTTCCAAATTAGTAATACGCTTTTTGCCAGCTATTTTTGTTGGTTGCTAATCATTAAGGTACAACTCAGCCATTCCGTCTAACTGACTTTTTACTTGTTTCCAGTTGGGCATCACCTGTGTAAGCAAACGCCAAAACTTCTCACTGTGATTGTGTTCAGCGATATGACACAGCTCGTGCAAAACAACATAGTCAATGCACTCTTTTGGCGCTTTGATAAGGTGCGGGTTAAACAATAAACTGCCGCTTGCCGAGCAACTGCCCCACTGCTTTTTCATCTCCATGATTCGAAATGACGGCGTTTCTTTTACCCACGGTGTTTTTGTAACCATTTGCGAAATTCGGTCAGACAACACCTGTTGAGACTTATCCGCGTACCAGCGTTTAAGTAACCCTTTCACCTTAGTCTGCCGAGACATTTCTGCGTCATACAACGCAGCGCTAACCGTCACCTGGAGCTTTCCTCGATAGAGCTTAATGTCCGAACGTTGTGTTTCACTGGGGCTCACTTTCAACACATAGCGACGTCCAAGGTAGAACTGAGTTTCACCACTGACATATTGCCTTGGCAACACCATGGACTGTTGTTCGGCAAACTGCTGTAGATTGTCCCAAATCCAACGGGCACGTTTTGTCACGATTTGATGAATATCATCATTCGAGGCGTCATGTGGCGCTGTCGCCACAACCCTAAGGTCTGGGTGTACCTTTAAGGTGACCTTTCTGCGGGGCGACGTAGAGTCTGCCTGCGACTTGCGCCTGATAATGTCGTATTCAATACGCTCATCACCGTAATGCAATACTGAAGATTCATTGTTGTGGCTGCCTATACGGGCTGCGAGGTGCTTTTGTGTCACGGTATCACTCTTTAGATAACCCAGTACGTGTTATGCGTATTATTTCCTCAACCATTAGCGTGGCATCTTCTAGTCCCACCTCATGAAATAAAAGCGGAAGCGTTTTATTGTGTATTGCGTTTTCAATCTCTGACGGGGTAATGGAAAACTCTGCCACTGCGTCTTTAACAATGTTATCAATGTCAAAAGCGAGCGCAACACGGGTGTCTTCATCAAGGTGAGGCTTATCGTTAAGTGTATCGCCTAAGACATGGGCAAAGAGACCGTAATACGCTTGTGCATGGCGATTACGTTTACCTGTTTCATCCACAAAGCGGTCTGGAATGTCAGCGACCTTGCGTTGTGCTACATCGTTTTCCAGCTCAGCAAACATCAAATATTGTTTGACGGGGGAATCAAACATCGCTCGCGCGTCCTCAATGGCTTGTTTTAACAGTTTTGAGAAGTG
>Ga0163111_10000645_pt1 | contig 20996 bp, 25 predicted proteins | sample CRUFie1St18metaG_FD_109645 | JGI IMG/M metagenome (GOLD analysis project Ga0163111, IMG submission 109645) | Marine microbial communities from the Costa Rica Dome - CRUD Field 142mm St18 metaG | ecosystem: Environmental > Aquatic > Marine > Oceanic > Photic zone | place: Costa Rica: the Eastern... | reverse complement strand
TTTTTTTACTTTTTTTTCTTTTTTTATTTATATGTTTCATCTTTTTCTGTTATCTTTTATCGTTCTATCCGTTGATTCTCCCTTTTTACTCTCTTTCGGGTCTGGCCCCTTCTTACGTATGGTACAAAAAATTCAAAAAGAAAAGCCTGTCGTAAATTTATATAGTGCAGCCGTTGCGTATATTTTCATCATTTTCATTTTACATAGATTCGTTATTCATAAATTGAGTTTTTTCGATTCTTTTCTCTTGGGCGCCGCTATTTATGGCATTTTTGATTTCACCAATTTAGCTTTATTTAAAAATTATAATCTTTATATCGCTATTTGCGACACTTTGTGGGGAGGTATATTGTTCGCTTCTTCTCACTATATTTACACCCTCTTTTAATTGCGCCTTGTCCGCCCCATATAATATTAATTACATTGTACATCCTGGAAAAAACTATAGCACTATACGTGTTACACAACAAACTCACTCATCAGAAAACAAATATCATCATATAGTGATATTCACCCAGGGTTGTACATATAGACGTATAAGTATTAATAAAGTTTATAAATATAAACAATTATGTATATAATTATATATATGGATTCTGATTTAGATATTAATTTTAATGAAGTTAAAAAAATACCATCTACGTTAACCACACATCATATTGACGAAAAACAATATAGAATATTAAAAGATACCATTACCGCTAATTTACGAAAAGACTATGATAAATATAGTGAAAAGGTATCTTCTATTAGTGTTGATGATTTAAAAAAATATTTAGATTTATCTAGCTCATGTGGTTTGTCTGAACCATCCAACACCTCCATCGTATTATTTTTTATTGGGGTAGGAACCATAGTGTGTAAAATACGGAATAATAATCCACCAATATCACTAGTACCTAAACAAACAATTTCTTCTTCTGATTCAGAAACAAGCGAGATTGAATATATTCAAAATAATAACACTATTCCGGAAAAAAGTTTTTTAAAACGTATACTTGGGTTATTTTATTAATCATCTATTATAGTGTTTAGTTATAAAAATTGAATTACTTTTTATAACTACCTAATATTTTAGTATTATTGGAAAGTTCGTATTTATTTCAAAAATGAGTTTACTTCTCTCCACCACAACAAAAACATTTCGTTTCATAGATGAAATTGAAGAAAACCCACAATATTATTGTGATACAACATTTATTGTGGAAAAAAAACGTTATACTAGTGGTAAAGTCTTTTATCATATTACCTGTGAAAATAAATATAGTGCAAACAAAAAATTGTCTTTATCCGCCAGTCCCTTTTATGATGATATGATAAAGGGTGAGTCCAAAATAGAAAAATGTTATACCGATGTTTTAATTCTAATATCTAATCCCCTGAGCGATATGATGGTGGACTATCTTCTCATGGATTTTAGTAAATTATCAGCATTATCAGGTCATGTATCAGCTATGAATTACAAAATAAGTATTATTAAATCCCTTACTCATTTTTGGGATTAATCTCATTCGGTTGTTCCACAATAATTTCTAAATCTGAATCATACTCAATAGGGTCATCCAACATTTTTTTGGGATTTTTTGTTAAATCATCAAGTGTATCTAATTCATGTTTAACTTTATTACATATTTTATCAATTTCACTTTTTTTAATTTTATCACGGAAAAAATATCCGAATCCAACTAATAAAGCCATACTTGTTAATATAAGATATAGTGCTTTATTCTCCATTTAGATATATATTATATTATTTTATTATTCAATGACGGCATTTATTCAATACTATAAAATATACATATAAAGGGTTAATCAATATTATAATTACAATGCCTAAAGCTATCGGAATAGATCTAGGAACTACTTACTCGTGTGTAGGAGTATGGATAAATGATCGTGTTGAAATAATTGCAAATGATCAAGGTAATCGTACGATGCCTTCATATGTTGCCTTCACCGAGAACGAGCGTCTGATCGGTGAAGGGGCAAAAAGCCAGGTCGCCTCAAATGGTCCAAACACAGTATTTGACGCCAAACGTCTTATTGGGAAAAAATACGATGATCCTGCGGTACAATCGGATAAAAAACATATGACGTTTGAGATTAAGAAAAAGGGCGATAAGCCACAAATTTATGTGCCAATCAAAGACAAAACATTTAATCCCGAAGAGATTTCGGCCATGGTTTTGGGTAAAATGAAAAGTGTGGCCGAAAGTTATCTTGGTGAGGAAGTTAAAGATGCGGTTATCACTGTCCCCGCCTATTTCAATGATTCGCAGCGTCAGGCGACAAAGGATGCCGGTGCTATTGCTGGTATTAATGTGTTGCGTGTTATTAATGAACCAACGGCGGCGGCCATTGCATATGGTTTAGACAAAACCAATGAGGGTGAGAAAAACATCCTTATCTGTGATACTGGTGGTGGTACACATGATATATCGCTACTCACTTTAGATGAGGGTATTTTTGAAGTGAAAGCCACGGCAGGAGATACGCATTTGGGGGGCGAAGATTTTGACACTCGTTTAGTTGAGTTTTGTGAAAAAGAATTCTTGAAAAAAAATAAAAGTATCAAAGAGATTAGTGCGCGAGGGCGACGGCGTCTGCGTTCAGCCTGTGAGCGTGCCAAGCGTACACTAAGTTCCTCCAGCAACACAACCATCGAGGTGGAATCATTGGCCGAGGGTATTGATTTTTCATATCCCATCACGCGGGCACGTTTTGAGGCTCTATGTTTAGATATATTCAAAAAAGTTATTTCGCCGGTCGAGAAAGTTTTGCGTGATGCTGGTATGTCTAAAAATGATATTCATGAAATTATTATGGTGGGTGGTACCACAAGGATTCCCAAAGTACAATCTATGTTGAGTGATTTTTTTAACGGCAAAGAGCTGAATCATAGTATTAATCCCGACGAGTGTGTAGCGTATGGTGCCGCGGTGCAGGCTGCATTGTTAAGTGGTGATGATTCTAGTGCAATCGGTGATGTTTTGCTATTAGACGTGGCACCTCTCAGTTTAGGATTGGAGACAGCTGGGGGTATTATGACCAAAATTATAGAGAGAAATTCAACTATACCAACCAAAAAATCGCAAACATTTAGTACCTATGCCGATAACCAACCCGCGGTGAGCATTCAAGTATTCGAGGGCGAAAGAACAAGAACGAAAGACAATAATAAACTCGGTACTTTTAATCTGGAGGGCATCGCACCCGCCCCACGCGGAACCCCGCAAATTGAGGTGTCATTTGATGTGGATGCAAATGGTATCTTAAATGTTAGTGCCTGTGATAAAGCTAGTAATGAGACAGCCAGCATCACTATTACCAATGATAAAGGGCGGCTAAGTAAAGAAGAAATTGAGAAAATGGTGAATGAGGCCGAGCAATATAAAGCCGAGGATGAAGCGGTGAAAAAAAACATTGAAGCTAAAAATGGCTATGAAGCATTGTTGTTTCAAACAAAAACGTCGCCCTTGAAAGATAAATTACCGGAAAACGATAAACAAACGTTGGAGGAGCTGTGTGCGGAGGAAGAACTTTGGTTGCAAGACCATGAATCTGGCGACGCTGAATTATTCCTCGCGAGGACGTCTGAGTTTAAAAACAAAATTATGCCGATAGTATCTAAAGGAATAGGTGAGGGTGGTATGCCGGACATGGCAAATATGCCGGACATGGATCTTCATAAAACAAAAGACGAAGATGTCTCAAGTCCTGGTCCAACTATTGAGGAAGTTGATTAATCTTAGTAATTAAAAATATTCGTTTATACAATTTTTTCCCAGTTTTGGTATAGCCATTCGCTAAACGTTTAGGGTGTAGATCGTAATTATATATTTTAAGAATTTGTCGCAATATATTAATAAGTGGCCATTTTTGTTTTTCAGGAGCATTAGATTGTAAGCAAGTTAAATAAGACGACGATGCTTTTTTTTTAAAAGTTGGAATATAATCTTTAGCCTTATTATAAGTCTCCGTATTTAACAATTGTTCTCTAGGTATTTGTGTGCCATGAATATCGTTAAATGTACTACATTGAACATTACATATTTTCAAAAAATCCAATAATAATTTTTGGTATTCGTCTTCACAATTCATTATTATAATTTTATATTTAATAATTAAAATTATAACGATTTCCATCTTCAAAAATATAAATATATATCATGTATATTAATAGATAGATGTATAATATGACTTTTTTGGAATATATAGTATCTTTTGTATGTCATATTAACCGAGAATGTCAAAAAATAAAAAAAAATGGTTTATTTACAGAACAAGATTATTATATGTTTGACAAATTCAATCAAGCATTACTGTTATAGTTTATACGCCGAGTGCAGGAATTGTATATTTCCCGTTATTTTCCACCCATTGCGCCACGACCCGAGGATTTGTTTTATTTTCCATAATATCGGCAGTATCGTATACGTTTTGATTAGAATCGATATAGTAATGAATACCCTTAAAATCTTCTGTCCAAACATCTACTTTTTTTAGTCCGGTAGTTTGTTCTTCCTCTAAACAGATTACTCCATGCGGTGTGCCTTTACTATGCGTACCACAGAAAGACTCTTCGCCTTTCTTTCGTCGTGTACATTGTGTTCCATTCGCGCGTTTAGCAAGGCATCGATCACATTGCGGAGCCGCATTTTTCACTCGCTTTCTTTTCAGAAAATCTTCTTTATCAAAGGTAATCTCTCTATAATTTCCAATAAAGGTTTGCATTTCTTCGTATTTATCATTATTATCCTTATTATCAACAATACTATAATCATTACTTTTCAACCAAGTAGCGAAATCATCTTTAAAGGTATCAATATGTTGTTGTACTTTCTTTGTTAGACGTTTTTCCATTTTAATATTATATTTTTTCTATTTTGTGGTTCAATTTTATTTCCTACAAATACATAAAACTATGAAAATGATAACGATTATTTTAAGTATTAATTAGACTCGACTGAATGTGTAAATATATTTAAAATATCAAAATAATATTCCAAGGCCCCGCGAATACAATCTATACTAGTATTACTATATTTCAGTAAAATTTTATTTGTATCATACAAAATATACAATGAAAATAATAATAAACCAAAGGTAACGGAAAATTTAGTGAGTCTTTCATTTGGTTTGATAAATATTGACACAATATTAGTGATAATTAAACCTAATAAACCATAAAGTAAGTATATACCAATCCACGCCAAATTAATACCTTTATACACAATTAAAAATCCAACGCCCAAAAAAGTCGAAAAAATAGCAATAGTAGAAACAAGAGCCGATATAATGATCTCTTTCGATACATACTTCATACCAACACCCAATATGAAACCCTGTAAAACACTAAACAACATAAATAATATAAAACGCATTGTAAATGAAATGTTAGGTAAAGTCATCGCCATTAATAATCCGATACATAATCCAAATAAAACCAGTATATACACCAGTGATTTTGATTTTATTAATGGTGTATATTTTTCAGTATTATAATAAATATGACTAAAAACGAAGGAAGTTATTAGTATTTGGAAAATAAGAGTCGAAAATATACATTTCAATAAAGAACTTTTTTTAACCAACAATTTATTAAATACTTCTAATTTGCTCATTATATAAACTATAACATAAAATAAATTTTATAAACATGATGTTGTTTATAAAATCATCTTGTGAATAAAATCATTTATTTTTTTCTTCAATGGTGGTTATAATATTATTAATAACATCATGAACCGCTTTGGTGGATTCTAGATCGTGATCTTGTGTTAAATCGGCGGTATTTTCACGTGTAGTACTCTTTCGTAAGCTAATATCATCCTTTATTATATTCAATACCAATTTGATTTTCGAGGATAATCGTGTTAAATATTTAATATGATGATTTTGAAACGTCTTTAAATACAAAATAAACATTTTTATTTTTTCATTTAAAACCGATTGTAAAAAAACCTGCGAATGTATGACATTATCGATATTCAAACCCATTTCCATACGCCTATTATCAACCATTAAATCATTTTTTTGTACTTCCGTATAGGAATTTAATTTCGATATAATTTTCACTATATGGGAATATAACTCACTAACATACGTAAAATCATATTCTTTCAAAGGTTCAAGACTTTTGTATCGTGGAAAATTAATGGAAGATGTAATTTGTTCACTTAGTTCAGTGGATTGTATTTCTTTATTAACATAGTCGCATATCATATGATACAATTTATAGTATTCACAATATATTCTATTATTAATAAAGGTAAACAATTCCTTTTGATTATTATATTCGCGAGTTATTAATTGATTTTGAAAGTAAAGTGAATCCACGCCCAAATTGCAGGCATTCGTTTTATGTCTTTTACTAACTTCAACATAGATTGACGTTAACGAATCAATCTTTGTTTTTATATCTTTAAAATTAGAAAACATTTCTTCGCGCAGTTCCTTTACTTTTTCAAATAACTCATTAATTATATTTAACTCGTCCATACATAAATATAAGAATATATGTTTTACATATAAAATGAACGGAGACACAGATACTACCGCCGAAAAAAAACAACTTTTATCTAATGTTAAATGGACCGAAGACCATGAGAATATTTTAGTAGAATGGGCTGATAAAGCCTTATGTTACAGATGGCTTCATGGAAAATCACATCAACAATATAAAAAAGCCAATACATGGTTCACTATCCCCGTTATTATTATGAGTACTTTAACAGGAACTGCTAATTTTGCGCAAGATAAATTTACGGGTGCTACTAGAGAGTATGTAGCTGTAACAATTGGTGCTGTTAATATTATAGCTGGGATTATCACCACAATTCAACAATTTCTAAAAATAAGTGAATTAAATGAAGCGCATCGAGTCAGCAGTTTATCGTGGGATAAATTCTACCGAAATATTAAAGTAGATTTAGCCAAGTCACCCAAGGAACGCACACCAGTACTGCAGATGTTAAAAAGTTCAAAGGAAGAATTTGATAGACTAATGGAGACAAGTCCTGCCATATCTACCAAGGTTACCGATGCCTTTAAGAAGGAATTTTCCTGTACTTCAAAACAGAAAGAAGATGTGGAGAGAGAATTAAAAGAAAAACAAAACGCTTTTATTTCGCTTAAAAAACCCGAAATTTGTGGAACGCTTGAAACGAGTAAATTAAGTGTTTATAAAGCAAACAAAAATATTGAAAAGTTAGAAAAAAACATTATTATCGCCCGTAAAAACGAAGAAGATGATTGTATGTCTGAAAGTATTAAAGACATCATCATAAATTTCAAAAAAGATCGTTTACGAGAACCGACTAATAGTGAAATAATGGATGAATTAGAAAAGGACGTATCGTCTCAACAAATTGACACTGCCAAACAAAATATGAAGAGTGCATTGAATGACGAAAACGTGTAAAGTTATTCATCTTTTCCAATTACTTTATTAAAAATATTACCTGTAAGTTGCGGTAAAAAAATACTAAGGATAGATAAAGCAGAAAACCATAATATATATATGCCATATATATCAACACCCAAGCCAAAAAAATCGAAGGCGCTCACTGATATATAAATCACTAAAAATGTCCAAAAAAGTGTATATATAACTTGTAAAAGTGATCCCATATTTATATATATGGTCAAAATAACATAATTTAATATTAACGCGATAAATACTTAAATAGTTGAGACAAAATTAAAATAATGTCCGAGGAAAATTCTAAACTCACTAAAGTCGATGAGGTCGCAAACAAAGATTGTTCCAACAACACAACAGAGGGACAGCCACCGCAAGTAAACTTACTCGAAGTTCCCATCAAAACGGAGCACGATGCGTTGAATGTTCTGGTCGGTTTTTTGGGGATGGCGCAGCGGCGAGGCGCTTTTGCAATCAACGAATCTGCTAAAATCTATGAATGTGTCAAGATGTTTCAGCCATCAGCTTAGGTAGTAAATTAGTTAAACAATACATAAAATATTTATGATAATACATATTATAAATATGTTATGACTCAAACTACTCAACAATAAGTCCAGGTGTAGTGTTCGTTTTTTTTTCAGCCAATTTTTGTGCGGTGTTTACATAATAATACGTTAAAGGCATTTGCTGTTCATATTTTTTAACAACAAGTACGGGTGCAATATTCTTTGTCTGGCCTGCTATATTTTGGGTCATAGCACCATTCATGACAGAATCAAACGTGGAGGTCCAATCATCATCAACGTCCCGTGATTTTTTGGTACTATTATCTATTAAGGTTGTGGTAGTTTTTTTCTCGATATCATCCTCAGTATCAAAAAAAACTTTGGTATGCTTTAAAAACAAGACGAACCTTACTAGTCCTCCCCGTTCATATTTTCCCTCATTATTAATAGTTAAACTTTTATTAAACACCATCTTAGGCTTATTATCCATTGTCCATACTGCATACTTTATCGCTTCTTCATACCTTCTAAAATAATAATGAGATCCATATCGTCTATGTGCAGATTTCGTTCTACCGAAGGTAGCAGTGTATGCTATATTATTTTTACTATTGCCATAATAAGCAACAATCGGGGTTTCGTATAATTTTCCTAAATTGTTTTTTATATACAAAAATTCAGGGTTTTTTATAAAAAACTGCACAACATTTTGATCTATATTAAAGGTCAGGTATTTTTGATCATTCACTATTTCGCTACATAAACACCAGATATAGTTATCATGATACTTACATAATGTAGCTTCTGTAGTATTATCAGAATATCTAAACCATAGTTGTTTTGTATCATTATTATCATAATATCCTTCATATGTAACCACCATTTCGGGTGCGTCAAAGTTTTTCTTAACCTTATCTATAATATTTTCCATATTAACTTTCTGAATATTCATGGTCGGCCAAGTTAACACTTGATTATTTTTAAATAAATTATATAGTAAAAATGGGCTTTTACCCAAATATTTTATTTGAAAAACACAGATCTCTACATTGTTGTCTACTTGCAATTCCGACACTGGCTTTTTCTGTAGTTTTTTGAGTCCGGCGTATGTATTTTTATTTTTTTCTATTTTTTGTGCAACACTAGTTTTTTTATTTGGCTCATCATCATCAATTTTAGTTATCAACGGAGATACATAAACAGCATCAGCGTCATCTGTCAATGGCGTATTAGAACTATTTATGGTAGGATAATTTTTTGTACTATTAGGGCTTGTAAAATTAGACAAGTGTTTCATTTTTTTTACAATACTTGTGTTAAACATATTATAAATTATTTACATATTTTTATTTGGCTTATGTCGTATACTTTCGTTTTCTTTCTCTAATCTATTATCTAATATAAAATCGCAGACTTCATCGGGATTAACTGAGGCGTCTTGTGAAAAATACTTGTGTAAATAATCTTTTAAATGTTTTTTACTTAATGGGGCTTTCACCTTACGTTTAGTGTATAAGATTTTCCCTTCCGATAAATCGAAACTATCGACTTCATTATCCTTCATAATATTAACTAAATCATCCGATAATTCTTTTTTTCGCGCCCTCCGCTGTTTTAATTCTTTTTGCAGCGTTTTCATTTCGTTTTCTATACGCAACCACTCTTTGATATTTGCAACAAGCTCTTCTTTTGTCGTCATAATAATACTTAATATAAGGATAAGTTTTTATGTTTTAATATATTTATAAATTTATAAAAATAAAGGATTGGTGGTCATTTTAATATGTTCTTGAAAATACTTTGCAATATGATGTTCAATAATATGTATCTGGTCTTTTTTATATGGCGTGACAACAATATTTAAATTGTTTTTTGGTCCAAGTAGTTCAATATAAATATTTTTCCCTAATATTTTATACGACACAACCTCATGGTTCAAAATACTAAAGGTTTGATCGGAAAAATAAAGTACTATCTTGGTCGGAGATAGTTCTAATGTAACATTTTTAAATCTATTATATTGATGCAATTTCCGTACATTACATTTTATCATAATATGTAATATACCTCTATTTTATATTTATATTTTGTCTATTAACACTTCTTTCGCGATAGTTTTAATTATTTTATTTTCAGCATTATCTTCCGTATCGGTATTTGTTAAATTTCGCACCATTTCTATATACTTGGTGGTGCCATCATCTGTTTTATTCCAATCTGGATTTTCACATTCCCATTCTTTAATTTTATCAATTTGTTTTTTGGCGACAATGTTGATGGCTTGTTTCATATTATTTTTATCTTTATCCCTCTCCCACATATTATTATCCTTCACATACAAGACTTCACGCTTCAAATCGCTACAATGTATCGGTCTTTTGTTTAATTCGATTTGTTTTAAACCTTTTACAAAAATATCGGTAATACCAGTAATAAAACCATGATCTCGGGTATTGGTTAAATCATCACACTTTAATTCTAGGGTATCTACAAAATCGGTTAAGTTAATCGCGTCTTTACATGTTTCATTTAAAAAAATCTGCAAATTAAATTTGTTTTGTATGGTGGTGTTATTATTGCCTATTTTGGGAATCATTTCATTTACCATTTCTCGCATCTCTTTATTTTCCATTAACATGTGTTGATTTTGTGTAATAAGTTCACTGATAATACATCGAAGATTATTAGTTTCATTGCTGAAATTTTTGTTTTTGGTATAGGTACTCACCGACGTTTGTGTTTTTTTACAATTACGTATATGACGATTATAGCTTTGAATATGTTTATATTTTTTACCACATTCACATTTATACACATTATCTTCATATTCATTTAATTCCAGGTTATTTATATGTTTAATGGTGCCACAATGCTGCTTGTACAAAAAAGATGTATTACAGGAATAACAACACCTTTCACAATAATAGGTTTTTTTCTTTTTTGGGGTCGCCCCAGTCTTTTTCATATATAATCTACTATATATCTATAAAATATCATTAAGTTATTTTGTTTTTTTTTTGTTTCGCCCGTTTTCCAATCCGTAAGACTGACTTTTAAAAATGTGTTTTTAAGAACTATTTTTATTATTGTTAGCATGCGCATATTTTTATGAGCATTTTGAGCATCCTTACCATACACCCCTGAAAATTAAGGTTGATAATATTTCAAAAATAAATATAAAGCATAACCAATCAAAAATAAATGTTTCCCGTGTTTTTTCTCTTACTGAAAAAAAATCGCATATTTTTGCATATAATGCTCAAAAAAATGCTCATAAAAATATGCGCAAAATTGGGGGTTTTGGGGGTCCGTAGTGCCTTTTTTTAAGTCCTCCATAAGCTTCCTTCACTATTTTTTAGTAGCCTTGAATTTATTCCCTCCACTATGGAACATTTTTTAATTTTTGAAAAAAAAACCCCATTCTAAATTTCATTTTTCGATTTTGGACATTTATTTTTGTCCATTTTTCGATTTTCGAATTTAGAATGGCGTTTTTTTTTCAAAAATTAAAAAAGTATGTAGTATACCCCTATTTATTAGAAACCAGCCTATGAATCAAGGAGGATTTATTACCGGTTTTTTTAAGATTTTTCTGATGTAGTAGTTCTTTTAATTGGGGTATGGTATATTTTTTATACCCTGCCATTTCACTAGTCCACACAAAATCCGTATTTATTTTTTTCATGCTCGCCGCCGCCGCTTTTGCTTGGTGTGCTTTGCAATATGTTCCATACTTTGTTTTATACCCATCCTTTTTGCATAGACATCCCTTATTTTTCCCACTTCTAAATTTCCATTCGCATTCCAAATGTTTCATACAAAATTGTTTTGGACCTGTAACACCTCTGATTCTAGTACTATATTTCGTATTAGGAATAAATGGTAGTAATGTATTATGTATCCTCCGACAATAAGGACATTGCACCTCATTTATGCGAAGATAGGTAGAATTTAGCGGATTATATGATTTTTTTTGAATAGTGATAGCATCATATAGTGCATCATAATTAAACGTATGATTACACGGAAGGGTAATGTAATTGTCCTTTAATTTTTCAAATGATATTAAACATAAATTATCGTGCTCTGCATCGTCATCGGAATCGTCTTCATCACTATTTAATAGCAGGTGAAATAAATTATTATCTTCAATGGTAGTATTCATTAATATATATTTTTTAAAATCTTTAAATCATATATAGTATGTCTAAGAAACAATGGGGAAATGCATGTTGGTATTTATTTCATACTTTAGCCGAAAAAATTAAGCCAGAATATACTGGTGACATAGAGTTGATTAAAAATTTAATAATAAATGTTTGTTTTAATTTGCCCTGTCCAATATGTAGTACACATGCGAGAAATAATTTATCAAAAATACCTACACGTAATATAACTACAAAAGAAGAGTTGAAACGTTTTTTATGGATTTTACATAATCGCGTGAATAAACAATTACACAAACCACAATTAAGTTATGAAGCCTGTAATAGATTTAAATATGCTAGAACAGGTAGAATGGTAGAATATTTTAAATATAACATGCTAAGATATTCTGGGCAATTAAGAATGGCTATTACCAATCGTAATAAAAATATGCATGTTAAAAATATATTAAATTATTTGTATACTAATGCATATAAATTTAATCCATAATTACGTGAAATTGCTAGATATCAGTTCGCCTCCTTTATATACGGAGCATTTGAATTGCTGTTCTGTGGGTTTTTCACACATAACCTTATTACTAGCGGTTTCGCTAAAATATAATAATTTATCTAATCCGGAGCTATGGAATAAAGAAAACCAGGTAATAGCACAAATAGTTCCTATTAAACCACCTAATAAAACACCGGTTGCAGGCGTGCAGCTATTAGCTATGTTTGTCCAGCCATTTATAATAAAGAAACCTAAAAATGTTATAATAATTGGATAATTAAGAAGATTATTATAGTACATTGGTAAAATCAAGTAAGTTGTGGTGTATGCGATAAACATACTACTGGCCGATGGTTGTGTTGAAACATCCGTACCGCCGAATAGTTTAAAGGGGAATACGCCATCAAAAAAGGAGCACGCAATAGGTCGGTCGCCAGGCTTGGTGCTAATAATATGTTGGGCAATTCTATTTACACATGCTGCAAATAATGATCCAGCTAAATAGACCAGTCCTTTTAGATTTTGGTTAAATATACTAGCCATTAGTAAGAAAAAAGCTATAAGTGAAGGTGCTATAAATGATATAAACTGAAAGAGATTTGCCAAAGACCAGGTAATCATATTTAATATATACTATTATTATTTATTAAAATTATTACCATGCGTATAGATAATTTTAATAGGCAACAATCTATGTATATTTCTTGGAAAAATTTTTAAATCTACCAAAGATAAATGTGGGATAGTAATTTTGGTGTATAATACCCTTTACTCTTTATTTTTTCTTTATGAATAGCTTTTTTTCGATGTTTTATACCGGAATGTCTGTTATAATAATTTTCTTGGCGTCGTTTGTTTCCATGGTTTTTTTGCGTATATATTCCTAAATTTGTCCTATCTTTGTATTGTTCATATCTTCTATCACCAAAGTGAAGTATTCGTGTGGATTTATTTTTTTTGTTTTGAATTTTTGCGGTGTATTTTTTGGGAAACGGACCTTTTTGAAAAAATAGTATTTTTTCGTGCATCGGAAATTTTTTATTACCCCCCGTATATGTTCGCTGTCTAGGTATTGATTTATGAGCCAGTTTTAAAGCCTTACTATTTTTGGTGCAACCGCTTTCAAGCAGTGTATAGTCTATAACAGATGATTTACCACCAGTAATAGCACTGGCTAAACGTGCTCTACCCCATGAATGTGGTGTTTGATTAGGACGAGAGCCCGAAGAATAGTAAGCACCTTGACCCTTTTTCACTATTTTACGTAATGTTGAAATCGAACAACCACTTTTTTTGGCGAGTTTATTAGACGCTGTTATTTTAGAAATACCATATATTTTACGGGCGCGAATAATGTGTGGTGAAACCTTGGAAGTAAAAGATTTAAGTTTTTTTCTCGTGAAATATTTTGATTTATGATATAATCGCGAGGATTTACGCAGCATATTATATTGTTTTTTTTTATCTTTTTTTGTTAAAGTGGTAGGTATATAGCGTTGACTATATTTCATGCTATATTTCATTATATATACATATATATCTTTTATAATTAGAAAAAATATATTTAGTATTATTGTTTTTACATGCAACTATTATTGTTATTATATTATATATGAAGTCTCATCCGATTGATTTATATAGTATTATTCATTTCTTGAATTTCTTTATATTGGGATTGATCCTGAAAAATAAATATGCGTTTGCCTTTGTGATAGGTATTGTTTGGGAAGTGTTTGAATATTATGTTACCCATCATGATTATACTAGCGCACTCATAAAAAAATACTGGCCGATACCACAAAAATATTGGGATGAAAGTAATTGTTTAAATCCTGTTTTTGATATATTTTTTAATATGAGTGGCTATTATCTCGGTAATAACATTAATAACATTAAAATTTTATAATTTATATGACTCCTCGCTTTCCGGAATTTCCCATTCCATTATTTCTTCAGCACCTTTTTTAAACCATATTTCAAAGTCAGCTAATCTTTTTCTGAGCACACCAACTTTTGTTTGTTCCCATTCATGAGCTTCTTTTAATTGGATGATTTCGGCATGCAATTCTTCTATTTTTGATAGATGTGAGTCTTGTAACTCCCGTTTTTCTTTATCAAACGTAGAGGTGGTTTTTTCATACCTTTTATTTTTTCTCTCTTCCTTTTCTAAACGAATTCGCAAATCCTTTATTTCTTCCACCCTACTCAAACTTTCTTTAATAATAAGATCATGGCTGCCCGACAAGTCGGCCAACCATTTCTTATGTTTTTTTGATTTGCAGTGTTGGGGGAAAGTAGCTTTGTTATAAGAAGTATAATGACACGGGCAGGGGCATTTCACACCTGGTGAATGAAAACTCATGGCCGTGATATTTTTATATCCATCCACAAAAATACCGCCCTCACTAATAAGATAATCAGCGTAATTAATAGGAGTTTTAGCTAAAGTAGTCATCGGTAACTTTTTAATGGTCTATATTTCCCTTAAAAAACTTCAATTTTTATTTTTTATATCCTTGTATACTTCGGTAGATCCTTGTATACTTCGGTAGATCCTTGTATACTTCGGTAGATCCTTTTACAATTCGGTATATTCGGTTTGTTTCTTAATGAAAGCTAAAAAATTACAATAATTAGGGCCAGGACCATTATGGTATGCCTTTTCATAACCGGGATAGATGGCCATCATGTCCATTACTTTATACTCTAATAAACCGACATTTTTATTCATGATGGTCGATATTTCAGCCAGATTATAACCACTAACAATATTATGTAATAACACATTGTCGTCGTGGTCGGTCCATTGTTTTGAATAAGAATTTTTGCGCGTTAGTATGTTAGCGCAACAATTTTTAAAAAATAAACAACTCATATATTTAGACACATAAAATGTTTTTTTATTTTTAAAATAATTATAAATATAATTTATAGTAATTTTAAATGTACGATAATAAATCATGTAGGATCTTTAGTATAACATCTTTGTTATTCTTACTAAATTGTAATGTTTTAGTAAATAGAGTGGTCATTTTATATGTTGGTTGTATAAAAAGTAATATTTAATATAACTATTATTATTTATTTATATATTTATATATATATATATGAGTGGTAGTAGTAAGGTTGCGAGTGAGGAGGGAGGGACAAAATATTACGATTTAAAACCATGTATGGACACTGGCAAAGCTAATTATGAAAAAGCCGTGCGAAGTGCGGGCAAGAACACCCGACAACATTCCGAAATATATTTGAATGCGCTGAAACAATTGGCTGACGAGGCGACGAACATGAGAGTCAAGGCGACCGATATTAAAGATAAATTTGAAGATCTATATAACCCAATGAAAAGTGGTTTTATGGGGTGGGGGCGCGGCTCCAGACAGCTGAAGGATTTCAGTGAGACAAAGGTGGGTCAGAAGGAGAAGCAGAACGAAGCCGGCGAGAAGATCACGCGCGCGGCGCGCGGTCATCTGAAGGAGAAGGCCGCGAAGGCAGCGACGGCGGCAGCAAAAGCAGCAAAGGCGAAGAAGGAGGAGCTCGAGGCGGAGTATGAGCATGCGAGGAAACTGAGAGCGGAGGATGCGAGTAAACTGGTCGGAATGAATATCGACGTCGAGGGCATGGGCAAAGGGCGGGTGCTGAGAACAAAGAACACGTGGATATTCGGCAAGGGGGGGGAGACGGAACACGTAGTGCAGTTTGAAGAACCGCGGCGCGAGCGATCCGTCTACCTGCAGAAGAAGCCGGGTGGGAAGGGGAGGCAGTTCCGCATTTTGGACGAGCATGCGATGGAACCCAAAGCCCGAAGGAGGAGAGAGTTGCGGAAGAAGGAGGAGGAGAAGGGTGAGGAGTTACAGCAGAAATACGACCCCGACTCCACGACCCCCGCCAAGCCTCGCAACCTACAAACAGGGTTACTAATCGAAGGCGGCCAAAAACGCCGCACCCGAAAACGTCGTCGCGGCCAAAAACACCGCACCCATAAACGTGTTCATCACAAAAAACGCGTTACGAAAAGACGACATGCTACAAAACAACGAAAAAGGCGTCGTACCCGAAGAGTATAATATGTCGACCATATTTTTATTATTAAAATAATAAAAATATAAAGCAACACAAAATTATTTTACAAAGACGATTTTAAACACTTCTTGGATGGTAGATACGGGGTGAAAACAAATACCCTCTACAATAGGTTTGTTTTTATATATTTCCATAAACTCGTTAAAATCTTTCTCATTTTCTTGGGGGTAAATAAAGTGTTTTACGCCCGAACGTATCCCGCCAATAATCTTTAAATCCAACCCCCCAATTGCCGTGACTTTACCTTGCAAACACATTTCACCGGTAATTGCAACATCACATCTTATTTTTTTGTTCGCAAACAAGCTATACATAACGACAGTAATAGCAGTACCCGCCGAAGGCCCATCTTTTGGCGTTGCACCTTCGGGGACGTGAATATGCAAACCTTGATACTTTGTATGTTGTATATCTTCTTGCAACGCAATCATCCGTTTTTTGGTTAATAAGGACCACGCCAAAGTTTTAGCAACTTTCATACTTTCCTTCATGACATCCCCCTGCATTCCGGTTAATTTCAAATCCAAAAAATTATTGCAAGGGAAAAACTTCGCTTCAATGGGCAGCACGCCGCCTTGACCAAGAGCATTAGCCCACAGACCAGTAATCACGCCCACTGCTGGTGTGGTGTGGACATTTTTAGTGCGGACAGAATGCCGATTTTTCAAATATTTCAACGTAATATCATCCTTCGAGACCGATATCGGCAGATGTGTGGCGCAACCATTTTTTAAGATCGTTAAATTTATCTCTCCCACGATTTCAAACAATAGTTCTTTTAGTTTGCGCACGCCGGGTTCACAAGTGTATTCAGTAATGATGTATTGCAGGCATTCATCCTCGATTTCCACAATATCAGACACGCCCATATTCTTAAAAATTTCGGGCAATAAAAAATTTTTGGTAATGGTCAATTTATTTTCGATAGTTAAAAAATCAAATTTAATGCGATGTATTCTATCCAGTAAAATACGATCAATAATATCAACATTGTTATAAGAAAAAATAAACAAAGCTTTCGACAAATCGAGGGGGACACCATTAAAATATTTATCTTGGAATGAATCGTTTTGCGTGGGGTCAATCAGATGTGTTAAGATGCCAATAATTTCTTTACCATGTTCAGTTTGACTAACTTTATCTAATTCATCAATAAAGATAATGGGATTCATACATTTATTATCCATCAAAATATCCACTATTTTACCCCAAGTAGATCCCACATAAGTATAATTATGACCATCTAGGGTGCTACCATTTGAAGAACCACCCACGGCGATAAAAGAGAAGGGTCTTGAGTTGCCATTTTCATCATTTAAACACTTTGCGATTCCTTTTTTGGCCAACGAAGTTTTTCCAACTCCGGGTGGGCCTTCGAAGCCGAAGCAATACCCTGTAGTTTCGCCATTTACCCACTGCCCGATGATGCGTTCAATTTGTCTTTTTGCTTTATCATGGCCATGAATTGCATTATCTAATATGCTAGATACGTTGGACATGTAATCTTTAATACTCTCTTTCTTATTTTGTATAGAGAGGCACGTTTTATTCAGTAGTGGTATAGGGTTGTTATTAAGACATTTGCATTTTTTAGAGAATTCGCTAATAATATTATCATTGTCTTTATTATTTTGAATAAAATCTAAAAGTTGTTTTATCATATCTTTAGAACGTTTACCAGAATGGCATAATTTCGGGTATTTAATATCAAATTTTTTCAATAATGAATTTACGAAACAAATAATAGTGGCCAAATCCGAGCGTTTCACAGCATTTAACTTGGTGTCAATGCATTTATGAATGGCGGAATAAAATTCGGCTTTATAATTATCGCGTAATACATCCACATATTGAAAGACTTCGGCGCTACTATATTTTTCTTTGATTGGGAATAAAGTAATAGGGTGTGTTGATTGTTGAATACTATCGATGAGAGAAGAAAATAATTGTGTACAATCATCAATTAAAGAGAGAATAGGTTCTTTTTTATATATTCCAAACGGAATACGTAATAAGCCTTCTAAGTATTGTCGTGCTTTTGATCCCGAATCATCGGATTTAGCTTTAACTTCTTTTAATTTGTGCATAGCTTTTTCTTTTATGCTATCATTGGCTTTAAGTAAACATATTTGTTGTTCCAGCGGAATTTTGTTAGTATCAATATTAGTCAAATAGTTAGTATAATGTATGGTTTGTCTCATGGCATCTCTAAAATGTTTTTTGATAGTCCAAGGTAGGCTATCAAACAATAGTGTTTGTTCGATGGTATCAATATTACCTTCCACATCGCTCGATAAAAGGTCATATAGTAAATAAGCTAAGTACTGATAATCATGTTCGCATGATTTAACCAGTAATTGAATAATTGTTTTGCGTTGTCCATACAAGTCGCTATTAATAAACTCTTTTGTGACCTGGGATATTGTTTTTTGTTTAATAATTTGTAATTGGCTGATATAACCGGTATATTTAATAAATAATTTTTCGTTATCATACACCAATATTTCTTTTAAGGATAAACTATCGATAAAAATATCAAAAGATTTGTCATGATAATCACTACTATTTGGTCTGTCATTTTTCAAACTTTGTAATTTATGTTCAACAAAATTATAATTTAAACAGCTAAGCATGACATCATCCACCAACGCGCAAATGATTAAAGTTTTTTTTTCCAATGTATTTTGGATAGCAATTTTGATACCATAAACCTTTGTATGAAATGATTTACTCGTACGTGCAAGATCAAAACATTCTAATGTTTCGGCTGACTCGACAATCATAAAATCTTCTACAATTCTATTTTTTTGTAAGAGTTGTTTTTTTTTAGGCTGCTCATTTTTCCACGGGATAACTTTGTAGCTAATGGGATGCACATATTTTTTAATGAGTTCGTATTTATTTAAATGTGAAAATATTTTAATGTATTTTTTGACAAATTCCGGGCCGAAGCAAATATTAATGAGATCTTCAATGTCTTCAGTGCCATATGTTTTAAAAATGGTGGACAACTCACTATTTAATTCTTGTAATCTGCTTATAACTTGATCGCTATCATAGGTTTGATTATTATGTATGGGGTATAAAATAGATTTTAAAGAATTAAAAATATTTTCCAAAGCCTGGGTGCATGTATTGTATTCATTAGTACCCATAATATCATTGGTTTTATATCTTTGAACAGCCAAAATGGTTTTTTTCACAATGGTTTGTAGGTCATTAATTTTTTTTATAATTACTGGGGTTATGTTAGCTGCTGAATGATCGATATTCAAAGTACTATTCAAAGATATAAAAGTATTCATTATAATGGATTATATTATAGAGATGAGAAAATAAATATTTTTCTATAAATTGCTAAATATACTAAATTATTTTAAAAATATATATAATTTATAAAATAACGAGAAGTAAAAGAAGAAATTATATTGATTATAGAATATTTAAAATAGTAATTATAGCGATTATTCTATATATGCCCGATGAACATTAATAAAAATATATAAACCGAAAATTATAAGTAAATATAATGGGTATACCGAGCTATTTTTCACATATTGTGAAAAACCATCGAGCTATCATAAAAAAATACAATCCTTTAAAAAAAACGATTCATAATCTTTATTTAGATTGTAATTCAATTATTTATGATAGTATGCGTGAGATGAAACCAGATAACAACATCAATAAATTTGAAAAAAAGTTAATTGACAATGTTAATGCTAAAATAGTGTATTATATAGAGTTAATCAAACCGACCAATCGTGTTTTGATTGCGTTTGATGGTGTGGCGCCTGTTGCGAAATTAGACCAGCAAAGGAATCGGCGTTATAAATCATGGTTTGAAAAACACGTGTGTGAGAAACTATCCCACGAAGAGGTGAACAAAAAAAACATAGTGTGGAACTCAGTAGCAATAACACCGGGTACAAAGTTTATGGAAAAGTTAGGGAAAGGTGTAAAATTATATTTTAATACTAAGAAAAAAAATCTTGTGTCCGAAATTATAGTATCTCCGTCGAATATTGCTGGCGAAGGAGAACACAAAATATATGAGTATATACGAGATAATATCGATTATCATCAAAGTACAGCCACCGCAATATATGGTCTGGATGCTGATTTAATCATGCTAACATTAAATCATTTATATATTAGTAAATCATTATACTTGTTTCGCGAGACTCCGCATTTTATAAAAAGTATAGATAAAACATTGGATCCCAACACCAATTATTTAATGGATATACCAGAGCTTGCGGATAAATTAGTGGAAGATTTTTGTGGTGGCGAGAAGAAGGGTAATAATGCTGACAATA
>Ga0163111_10000644_pt1 | contig 21017 bp, 22 predicted proteins | sample CRUFie1St18metaG_FD_109645 | JGI IMG/M metagenome (GOLD analysis project Ga0163111, IMG submission 109645) | Marine microbial communities from the Costa Rica Dome - CRUD Field 142mm St18 metaG | ecosystem: Environmental > Aquatic > Marine > Oceanic > Photic zone | place: Costa Rica: the Eastern... | reverse complement strand
TAAACCATGGGCATGTCTCCGTAAACGGTAAGCGGGTAGATATCCCTAGCTACAGACTCCGAAAGGATGACGAAGTCACATTGCGAGATAAAGCAAAAGGAATGATCGTGATCCAATGGAATAATGATGTTCTAGATCGAGAAGCTCCGGCTTGGATTGAAATTACCGATGACAGGCTTGGCGCAAAAGTTCGTGATTTACCAATACGAGAACAAATAGATATACCAATCCGTGAACAACTCATTGTTGAGTTGTACAGCAAGTAATTAACAGACAAACAAAACCAGAGGTAAAAAAATGCTTTTGATACAACGACCAGAAATCAAGGCCTTAGATGAAGAGTCAGAGAACAAGCAAAGGTTCTTAATCTCTCCTTTAGAGCCAGGATTTGGACACACCCTTGGGAACTCTCTACGACGTACACTTCTCTCCGCTATTCCTGGAGCTGCTATAACTCATGTTCTCTTTGATAATGCAATTCATGAGTTTGATGTTATAGAAGGAGTCATTGAGGATGTGCCAGATGTTCTCCTTAATATCAAAGATATTGTAGTGAGTTCTGATAGCGAAGAACCTGTGTTGCTTCGTTTAGATGCAAACATTTCAGGAGAAGTAACTGCAGGCCAGTTCTCACCGAATGCTGACGTAGAAATCCACAACCCAGACCTTGTTATAGCAACTTTAAATGGGTCCGGATCTCTAGGAATGGAAGTCACTGTCCAGCGAGGAAGAGGTTACATCTCAGCGGACGCCAACAAGGAAGGAAATACGTCAACTACTCAAGTAGCGGTTGATTCAATATTTTCACCGGTTCGACGAGTTACCTTTAGTATTGAACCTACGCGAGTTGAGCAATCAAATGATTTTGATGCTTTGACTATCGAAATAGAAACTGATGGCTCCATGGCTCCAGCAGATGCATTTGCATCAGCAGGTGGAACTTTGGGCAACCTTGTCCAACTCGTCGCTGAATGGAGCGAAGAACCTCAAGGACTTGAACTAACTGAAGTCGTGACAGGAACATCTGGCTCGCCGGATCTTGAACTCCCAATAGAAGACCTTGAGTTGTCAGAACGACCAAGTAATTGCTTAAAGAGAGCTCAAGTCAATACCATAGGTGAACTTCTTCAGAAATCTGAGGCAGACCTCCTAGCTATCACTAATTTTGGTCAAAAATCATTAGATGAAATAATTGACAAACTTGATGAGCGAGGCTTGGCCCTCGCCCTCAGAGACTAGGATTTACAATGCCTGGGAGACCTAAAAAAGGAAGAAGCTTTGGAGGAAGCTCAGCCCATCAGAAAGCAATAATGGGCAACCTAGTAGCTTCTCTGATTGCTGCGGAGGCAATCGTTACCACCGAAGCAAAAGCGAAAGCTATGAGACCTGTCGCGGAGAAGATAATAACAAAAGCTAAAAAAGGTGGTTTACATAATCACCGACAAATTATAGCTTTCCTCCGTGACCAAGAAATCGCCGATAAGTTAATGGAAGATGTCGGGCCTAGATATGCTGATCGACCCGGTGGCTATACCAGAATTTTGAAAATGGGGCCTCGTTATGGTGATAACGCTCCGATGGCAAGAATTGAACTTGTTTAATTGACCCTTCAAGGAATCAGCAATTAGACCGCTATGGTTTCACCTCCTTCCCATGGTATGAATCGATACAGAGCATTGGTCTCTTACGATGGAGGGTCCTTCCATGGTTTCGCAGAAAACCCAGATGTTGAAACAGTCGCAGGCCAATTGCGGCAATCATTAGAAAAAATTATTGGACATAAAATTCATTTAACATGTGCAGGAAGAACAGACGCAGGTGTCCATGCTGAAGGTCAAGTAATCTCCTTCGATGCTGAAGCTTTCGATATTGAAAAAACCGAAAGATCCCTTAATAAACTCTGCGCTCCATTCATAACGGTAAGAGACCTCCAAAAGACAAGCGATTCTTTTAACGCGAGATTTTCAGCTACTTGCCGGACATACAGATACCGAATTCTCAACGATCAGTACCCTAATCCTTTCACCCATAGATTTGCTTGGCATATTCAAACCCACTTAGACCTTGACAGTATGCAGCGAGCGGCTCAAGATGTGATAGGAGAACACGACTTCAGTTCATTTTGTCGTAAAGCCACAATTCTCGTCGATGGAAAAGAGGAAGATGCTTCCTTAACGAGAGAAGTAATCTCTATCACTGTAAAGAATGAAGGATCTTTTCTTGAAGTATGGATTACAGCAACATCATTTTGCCACCAAATGGTTAGGTCAATTGTGGGAACACTTGTTGCAATAGGAAAAGGCCGTTTGGATAAATCAGAGATTTCATCAATTATCTCAAAGAAGGACAGAAATTCTGCTGGACCTGTGGCGCCTCCTCAAGGTTTGACGTTAATGGAAGTTGGTTATTGAGACCTAAAAAAGCAATGATGTCTCAAAAAATTGGTTGTTTAGAGACTTGTTTCGCCGTATCGTAGGTAGTTGTCCTAACTGATTTAGGAAGATAACTCAAAAAGAAATAAAGTCGTGGCTACATATACTCCAAAAAAATCTGAAATAGAGCGAACATGGCATCTCGTCGATGCTGAAGGTCTAGTACTGGGAAGGATGGCAACCGAAGTTGCTAAAATTCTTAGAGGAAAGCATAAGGCTACCTATGCTCCTCACATAGATACAGGCGATCACGTCATCATCATAAACGCCGACAAAATAGTACTCACAAGCGGAAAAGCAGAACGAAAAATGGTATATCGTCATACTGGTTTTCCCGGCGGAATCAAATCTGATAGCTATGAAGAGTTATTAACGAAAAAACCCGCTGACATAGTTCGCCAATCAATCCGTGGCATGCTTCCCAAAAACAGGTTAGGCAGACAGCAACTATCAAAACTACAAGTCTACGCTGGACCATCCCACCCACATCAAGCCCAGAAGCCAATCGCGTTGGAAATAGATCACGCTCGAGCGAAAGAAGTTTAAAGTATGTCAAACCCACTTGTTCAAACAACAGGCAGACGGAAAAGAGCTGTTGCCCGAGTTCGCGTTAAAACCGGATCAGGGGCGATAACAGTTAATGGAAGGACTCTAGAAGATTTCTTTCCTTCAGATACTCACAGAATGATTATCACCGAACCTTTGCGCATAACGAGTACAGACGGATCCTATGATATTGATGCAACTATCGATGGTGGAGGATCAACTGGACAAGCTGGTGCTTTAAGATTAGGTATCTCAAGAGCTCTAGTGGATATTGACGGTGATCACCGCGAGTCACTTAAAAAAGCCGGCTTCCTAACTAGAGATTCAAGAAAGAAAGAATCTAAGAAATACGGTCTGAAAAAGGCTCGTAAAGCTCCTCAATTCTCCAAGCGGTAAATCTGCTTTGGCACCGCTTATTTACTTGGTGTCAACAAGTATTAAAAGTGCATTAACCTAGATCACATGGGACTTAAATTTGGTACCGATGGAGTACGGGGTCTAGCACATTCTGAATTAACAACTGAGTTGGTGTCTAAACTAGCTTTTGCAACATCAAATGCTATTGAAGTTAAAGATTTCGTTATCGGAACGGATGGGCGAGAGTCTGGAGATATCTTCGCACGTGCTTTAGCAGGTGGGCTAACGGCTGCAGGAGCTACCTCCCAGTATTTAGGAATGGTGCCAACTCCAGGCATTGCTTATATTGCGTCTGATCTTGAAATTGCTGGAGCAGTCATTTCCGCATCACACAATCACGCTGAATACAATGGTGTCAAATTCTTTCTACCTAATGGACAAAAACTTTCTGATGAGACACAAAAGGAAATAGAAACTCTTCTTGCTGAGCGCATAGAGACCCCAACACCTCATGGCAGCATAGAAGTATCAGCTGATACACAGAGCTACCTCAAATCATGGATAAATTCTCTGAAGAATGCATCATTACAAAAGAACTTTGAAGACATTTCTATCGTTATAGATTGTGCCAACGGGGCAGCAAGCAATATAGCGCCCCAAATTTTCAAAGAATTAGGAGCCACTCTAACCGTTATCCACTCAGAACCTAATGGAAATAATATCAATCGAAATTGTGGTTCCACTGATATGGGTTCCCTCCGTGATGCGGTAATAGATTTAAAAGCTGATTTAGGACTAGCTTTTGATGGAGATGCAGATCGAGTCCTAGCCATAGATAATCATGGAAACACGGTAGACGGAGATTACCTGATGGCAATTTTTGCTCGTGACTTTAAGCAGCGAAATAAACTGAAAGATAGTACTGTCGTAGCGACTGTAATGGCGAACATGGGATTCCACAAAGCGATGGAAGCAGAAGGAATAAGTGTCCACACGACAGCAGTAGGTGATAGGCACATACTTAAAGCGCTAGGTGAGAACGATTGGAGCCTTGGCGGAGAGCAATCTGGGCACATAATCTTCTCAGATCAAGCTAGAACAGGAGATGGAATCTTAACAGGACTTCATCTCCTTGACTGCTTGAAGAGATCTCAAATGAGATTAGCCGAATTAGCTCAGTCCTCTATGAGAAAGTTTCCTCAAGTCCTCCATTCAATAGAAATCAAAGAGCAGTTAGATAATCAAGATAGTTTTCTTCAGCAAATACAGCCATTGATCACAGAAGCAGAATCTATCTTCACTGAAGAGGGGCGTGTATTGGTTCGACCGTCAGGTACGGAACCAATTTTACGCATAATGGTTGAAGGTGAATTAGATTCGGAAGTCCACCACGTAGCAAACGAGGTCATGAAGTTAATAAAACAAGCTCTAAAACTCTAATTATCAAGTTATTGATGATGTAACTGCCGTGATAAGAGCTAGTTAAATCCCTACAATGGAATAATGTGCGGGATTATTGCCATTGCTAGACAGAAATCATCACGGATTCCCCCTTCAGCCGAAGGGGTAAAGGAGAGTGCCGGGCTTTCGAATCTAGGAAGAATCCATGAACATGAAGATGTTTTAAGGTGTATTCAAAAATTGGGGAAAGTAAAAGAAGTCATTTCCGGTGCAGCAGGAATTAACACTCTGATAAACGACCCACAATTTCGGACCTATCTGCAAGGCATTTGTTCAATACTCTCAGAAGATCTAGAAAACTTTGAGTCAGAGCTCGTTCAAACTGGAATGGATAGTCAAAAATTAGAGGAGATAAACACTGATCTAATCAAACTGAAAGACCTCCTTTGGCACATCGAATCTGACCGAATCGTTGTTTCGCAATCAGTTGAACAACTTTTAGGAGGCCGAAAGGGAGATCGATTTATTGAAATATTGCTAACAGTCCAGCAAGTTCTCGCAGGGCTAGACAGGCTTGAAGTACGTGGCAGAGACTCAGCCGGGATTCATCTCATGGTGCAAAATCATGGTTTAGACCTTGAAAACCTCGGAATCCGTCAAGAAATTGAGAGCAGGGCTGACGACCTTAATTACAAATCTGGATCAGTACGAATCCTAGATGATGCATTAAGTTTCGTTTACAAAGTAGCCTCAGAAATAGGTGAACTTGGAGACAATACTCAAGAGCTTCAGAAATTAATTTTATCTGATGACCTTTTCTACAGAGCGCTTGAAAATGAGAATGTAACAGCAGTAGCCATAGGTCATTCACGATGGGCAAGCGTCGGTATCATCTCAGAGCCCAATACGCATCCTATGAATTCAGAATTACTGAAAAGTGAAGGCGGGCCTTTTGTGGTAGCTGCAGCGAATGGAGATGTCGATAACTTCGCTGATCTTAAGCGCGTCCGCAATTTACAAATTCCTAAACTCATAACGTCGGATTCAAAAGTTATTCCGGCAATAATCTCAAATGAGCTCTCTAGTCAACATGGATCTCCACGTGACCTTGATGAAGCCTTCAGGCAAACAGTGCAAACCCTAGATGGATCTATCGCCATCATTGCGAATAGTGCTTTAAAACCTGAAAAACTATACATGGCGCTGCGGGGAAGTGGACAAGGACTCTACATCGGGCTCTCTGATGAAGCGTACGTAATCGCAAGTGAACCATATGGTCTTGTTGAGTCTGCAGATAGTTATTTGCGGCTGAACGGGGAAATCCTCCCCAATCGGAATGACAGTGTTTCCGGACCCGGAGAGATTGTCTCCGTTTCGCTCAATGAACCTGTTGCGATACGGTCACTCGAACGTATCGCCTATGACGGAACACCTCTACCAATTGAAGAGAATGAGTTCACACAAGCTGAAATTACAACGAGAGATATTGACCGAAGAAATTTCTCCCATTTTCTCTTGAAAGAAATCTTTGAGTCACCTGAATCATTTGAAAAGACTCTTCGAGGGAATTTGCTAAACAATGATGGAATCTTCAGGGTCGCCCACTCTGAAATTGAATTTCCAAATTCGATCAGAAAAAAATTAGAAGAACAAACAATAGATAAGATCTACATCATAGGACAAGGAACAGCTGCCGTTGCAGGTCAAGCTTTAGGCCAATATCTAAGCGCAGAAACAGAGATTTCTGTAGAGTCAACCCCTTCAACTGAGCTTTCAGGTTTCAAGCTATCAACCGACATGTCTAACGTACTTGTAGTTGCTATAAGCCAATCAGGAACTACTACAGACACCAACCGAACCGTAGACCTAGTTCGAGGAAGAGGCGCTTCAGTAATTGCAATTGTGAACAGAAGAAACTCAGATCTATCCCAAAAGGCAGATGGAGTTATCTACACATCCGATGGTCGAGATATTGAAATGAGTGTTGCTTCAACGAAAGCGTTCTATTCACAAATTGCAGCAAGCTTCTTATTGGGTATTTCAATACGTGATCACGCTATATGCGAGCCCAACAATTCTGCCGCCCAAGAGAATCGTCAAAATCTTTTGCATGAATTAAACGAGCTACCAAAGAAAATGATGACTGTTCTAAAACAACAAAATCGGATACGTGATATCGCTTTTGAGCTAGCACCCTCAAGACGCTATTGGGCTATTGTCGGCAATGGCTTGAACATGGTAGCTGCTAGGGAAATACGAATAAAACTTTCTGAGCTTTGCTATAAATCAATAGCTGCAGATTTCACGGAGGATAAAAAACATATTGATCTCTCCGCCGAGCCACTAGTTCTCATCTGTGCCACTGGACTTAATAACTCTATGCAGTCCGATGTCTCAAAAGAAGTTGCAATTTATAAGGCTCATAAAGCTGCGCCGATCGTAATAACTGATAGCGGTAATGCCTACCCAGACGCCCATAGAGTCATAGTTGTTCCAGAAACACACCACAAGATATCATTTATCCTCGCGACCATGGTCGGGCATCTATTTGGATACGAAGCCGCTTTGTCAATAGATGCTTTAGCTTTACCTTTCAGGCAGACCAGATCAATAATTGAAAAAGCGTTATCAGAGAACCCAAACATAACTTCGCAAGAACTCTTGGAGTCTATTTCCGAACCCTTACAGTCAATAACTAACGCATTTTTTGATGGGTTACGTTCGGGTTTCTACAACGGAAGTTTGGAGGCAAGCACAGCGACTCGCATATCAATACTTTATAGATATGCACTCGGAACAATACCACTTGATTCATACCAAATAGATACCGGAAAAGTAGGGACGCCTGCAACGTTATTAGAAGATCTTAATGCGGCACTAACGATTGGAATTGAAGAACTCACCAGACCGATTGATGCAATCAAACATCAGGCAAAAACAGTTACAGTAGGGATTTCTAGATCTGATGAAGAACTTATTCAGTTGAACCTTGTCACTACCATGCTTGAAGCTGGCACGCCACGTGACCGTATCTCATACAAGAATCTTCGCTACCTGGCAGCCCTGGACCCAGCTATAAAATCAATTTCAGGATTTATTAGATACGCAATTGAGGGTGACGTTCAATCAAGTACTGCCCAAGTTCATGTTATTGACAAGGGCGGGATTGCCTACGATCTAATTTCTAGGACTGATAGGGATCCCAAATTAAAAGGTAGTAAACATCTCGTATCGTCTCAACAGGAAGTAACTATCACGAGAGGTAGGCATGACCAGCGGATCATTATCTTAGTTCCTGAGATAAAGGACAAGGAGACTGTAGGAATCACTCTTTTGCATGTCGAACTTGAAAATAACTTAAGTGAACAAGCTGCAAGACATGTCATGGAAGGTTATAAAAACAGGTTTACAGCGATCTCCGACTATGTAACCGAGACTGAACCTACATTTAGAACAGATATTCTTGCGTCTATTCCGGTAGCTGATTTACTAATTGCTCCCATAGAGGATTTGCTTGCCTACTGGAATCACGGATGAATATGTCATTGTTTTGGTTGGGCTGAGTTATCCATGATCCCTGTAGTGACTCCTTCTGAAATGGCAAAGATTGACGAGGGAGCTAACGAGCCCATAAACGTACTAATTGAGCGAGCGGGGAGCGCTGTAGCGTGGCATGCTCGGCAAATGCTCAAAGGCACGTATGGGAAACGGGTTACAATTATCGCTGGAAAAGGAAATAACGGAGCTGATGGGATGGAGGCAGCAAAATGCTTACAGAGATGGGGGGTGAAGGTCAATGTTATTCAAGCTGATGATCACGAACCGAAGGTACATGAGTGTGACCTCCTAATAGATGCTGCCGTGGGGACAGGTTTGAAGAGACCATATAGTGCACCACTTTTCTCTGGCCCTATTCTTTCTGTAGATATTCCGAGCGGCATTTGCGGACTAACCGGTGAAGGTCAAGGCAGACCTTTTGCAGCAAATGCAACAATCACTTTCCAGGCTCTGAAACCCGGTCATTTATTAGCTGATGGACCTTTTCATGCAGGATCTATAGAGATTGCTGATATAGGTTTAGATGTCTCTATGACGACGACATTTGTGCTTGAGAGGTCTGATGTCACAAAAATTCTAAATGCGATGAGCGACAGAGAGCATAAATGGACGTCAGCTTGTTGGGTAATTGGAGGATCGGAAGGTATGAATGGAGCACCATTACTTTCGTCCCAAGCAGCACTAAGATCTGGGTCCGGATATGTGAGAGTGAGCATTCCAGGAGGTATGGGCGAAATACCATCAGAAATAGTCGGCTTCAATATACCGAATGAAGATTGGGAAGATCACCTAGTCAAAAGTGATTTTGATAGATTCAAAGCAGTAGTCGTGGGTCCTGGGTTAGGTAAAACAGAATCAACCAGAAGGGCAGTAATTAACTTACTTTCTGCGATTCAAATCCCAACTGTTGTAGACGCTGATGGTTTGTATGCTCTTGGCAAGCAAAATCTGAACCCTAGCGGCTTCGGTGACCATATCGTTTTAACTCCTCATGATGCTGAATACGAATATTTAACCGGTCATAGACCACAAACTAATCGGGTTCTTGATGTGTGCGAAACAGCTACGAACCTAAATACGGTCATACTGCTTAAAGGGTCCACAACAATTGTTGCACATCCAGACGGAAGATGTTTGCTAGTCAATAATGGTGATCAGCGACTTGCTACTGCTGGAACAGGCGATGTTTTAAGTGGGGTTATTGCGGGACTTCTAGCCCGTGGGGTTTCGCCATTTGAAGCTGCTGCCTGTGGTGCTTGGATTCATGCTGAAGCTGCTAATAATTGCTTAGCGGAAGGGATGATAGCGTCAGATATCATAAGGGTCTTACCGGAGGTGCTTTATGCGACCAACGTGGGCTGATATTGATTTATCAGCTATCAGAGCTAATGTGACGGAACTAAAGAAGCATGTTTCACCCTCGCGCTTCTGTGCAGTAGTTAAAGCCGATGCCTATGGGCATGGAGCTGTTCCAGTTGCTAGAGCAGCAATTGATGGTGGCGCTGATTGGTTGGCCGTTGCGTTAGTAGAAGAAGGAAGAGAATTGCGAAATGCTGGAATAGAAGTCCCAATTCTTCTCCTTTCAGAACCGCGCCCATCAGAAATGGTTGAAGTCGTTGAATGTGGTCTGGTTCCAACTGTTTATAGCGGGGAAGGAATTTCGGCAGCTGCCGCAGCGGCATCTTCGGCAAATACCAAATTGAATGTCCATTTGAAAATAGATTCTGGCATGAGAAGAGTTGGCGCTGAACCAGAATTTGCAGTTTCACTCGCTCACTCAGTTAGTCAGCGCGAACACTTAGTTCTTGAAGGAGTCTGGACTCATTGTGCCGTAGCAGACGATATTGATAATCCTTTTTCGAATCGTCAACTTTCAATTTTCAATCATGTAATTGATGATTTAAAACATAACGAAATTCAGATAAAGATTTGCCATGCAGCAAACTCCGCTCTTGCTTTAAATTTCTCTAATGGCCTGTATGACATGGTGAGGTGTGGAATTGCTACCTATGGAATTTCTCCGGCTCGGGGTTGGGCTGGAAATATTTCACTTAGACCGGCGATGAGTTTGCGGTCGGAGGTATCCTTCACGAAAATTATAAGTGCAGGTGAGGGTGTTTCATATGGTCTTGCTTGGTCTGCTTCAAAGGCGACGCGAATCGCCACAGTGCCAATGGGGTATGCGGATGGGTTGAGGCGAAACTTTGGAAGAGAGGGCGGGATGGTTCTGATACGGGGAAAAAAATTCCCTATTGTCGGAAATATCACAATGGACCAATTTCTTGTTGATTGCGGCGACACTGAAGTATTATCAGGAGATGAAGTTGTTCTCATCGGTACTCAATTAGGTCAAGAAATTACTGCCACGGAATGGGCGGAATGCTTAGACACAATACCTTATGAGATAATTTGTGGTATTGAGAGCAGAATACCGAGGCGTTACATTTAGGTGAATTTATGATTACCGATATTGAAGGAATAAAGGTTGGGCATTGGACAGACTCCGGCGCTCAAACTGGCTGCACGGTGATTCTCTTTCCTCAGGAAACGATAGCTTCTGGTGAGATTAGAGGTGGTGCTCCGGCTACCCGAGACTTTGCGCTCTTAGACCCGACGCGTTCAGTAGATCAAATTAATGCTGTGGTCTTATCAGGAGGCTCAGCTTTCGGATTATCCGCATGTTCAGGCGTAATGGAATTTCTTGAAGAAGCGAACATTGGATTTAGTACGTCAGCGGGAAAAGTACCTATCGTTGTGGGGCTCTCGTTGTTTGACCTGGGGGTTGGTTCAGCGACGGTTCGACCAGGGCACCAAGAGGGAAAAGCTGCTGCTGCATTAGCATCTTCAACAGCGCCATTAGGGCGAGTAGGAGCAGGAACAGGCGCTACCGTATCAAAATGGAGGGGAAAGGAATTTTTTGAACTCGGAGGTCTTGGGGGTGCAACTCTTCAAGAAGGAAATGTAATGGTTTCTTGCCTAATCGCTGTTAATGCAAGTGGTGATATTGATTTTGGAGAATATCCAAACATGATCAGAGATGGGAAGTTCAGTATTCCAAAAGTTAACCCATTTGAGAATACGACCATTGGCGTAGTAGCAACGAATGCAAAGTTAACCAAATCAGAGTGTTTTCTAGTCAGCCAAAGCGCTCATGATGGTTATGCCCGAGCCTTATTTCCTGCCCATACAAGTGCAGATGGAGATGCAGTAGTAGTTGCAGCAACAGGACAAGTTCCTGCAGAAATGTCAACAATACGATCATTAACAACTCTTACAGTTGAAACCGCTATCAGAAGTATTACAAACGAATAAATTTCAAATGGTTTTGTGAACATATCAGTTCTGCAGCTATGAAGCACTAACCTTAAATTGTGATAGAAATAAGTGCTACTTCTCTTAGAGATACTCATCAGACAGCAGAGTCTGTTGCGGAAATTGTTAAATCTGGTGATTTAATCCTTTTGGTTGGAGATCTTGGTGCGGGCAAAACTGCTTTTACACAGGGATTCGGAGCGTCGCTTGGAGTTAATGAAGCGATTACAAGCCCGACATTTACCCTGGCAAGAACGTATGAAGGTTCTTTACAGATTCATCATCTCGACGTCTATCGAATAGATCAGATTGAGGAGGTTCGTGATTTAGCCTTACCCGAGTTATTTGAAGGCAATTCGGTCACATTGATTGAATGGGGAGATCAAATTATCTCAACGTTACCTAAGGATCATTTGGAAATCTCATTCGAATATGGCGAAGCAGACAGTGCTCGCTTGATAACGATTACAGCTAATGGCTCCTCTTGGAATAGTCGAATGCCCGCTCTCACGCAGATACTTGAAGCAAAGGGTTTATCTAAATGCTGATTTTAGGAATAGAGAGTTCCACGTCTCAAGTCGGGTGCGCAATAGGTGGTCATGAGGGTGTTTTGGCATCGGCCCATTCGTCAAGAGGGAAAAGGCATGCTGAAAACTTAACTCCACAAATAGAGTTTGTATGCGAACAGGCTCGGGTTGGGCTTCAGGAAATTAGTGTTGTAGCCGTTGATATAGGACCCGGACTTTATACGGGCTTACGAGTAGGCGTTACATCAGCGATTTCAATTGCATTTGGATTGAACGTTCCTATGATTGGAGTTACCAGTCTTGATTTGGTTGCGTATCCTATACGGCACTGTCAGAAGTTGATTGTTGCAGCAGTAGATGCACGACGAGATGAGATTTTTCATGCTAATTATCGTCAAGTCCCTGGGGGTATTCAGAGAATTTCTGAACCAGTGGTTACCTCGCCGGAGGACCTTTCCGCTGAGCTGCTTGCCTCAAACGATGAAGTTCAACTTGTTGGGGATGGGGCTATTCGCTATTCCGATCACTTTAACGATCTTAAAGGAGTAGAGCCCGCAGAACCAGGTCTTGCATTTCCTTCTGCTTCGTCTCTTGTCCAGTTGGCACATGCTAAAGCCCTTCGTGAAGATTTTGTAAACCCATCGGAGCTCAAACCTCTTTACCTAAGAAAACCAGACGCATTAGAGATTGATAAGCAAAAGAGGCGTGTTGATAGATGATTCATGGTCTAGAAGTTAGGGCAGTAACTCTGAACGACCTAAATGATCTTCATGCGCTTGATCATGATTCATTTCCCGAGCCCTGGTCTCGTTCTTTGTGGAAGTTGGAACTCTCCCGTCTTCATAGAATTTACCTAGGAGCTTTTAAAGGAACGGAATTAATTGGATTTATTGGTGGATTACTAACTCATACTGATTTCCATATCACAACGGTTGCGACCAAAGAGCCTCATCGTTCTTCTGGCGTTGGGTCACTTCTATTACTACGAATGTTGAAAGAAATTAACGATCTTAGCGAGGAGATCGAAACCATAACCCTTGAGGTGCGTGCTTCTAATAAACCGGCTCAGGGTCTATACCGAAAGTTTGGTTTTGCCCCAGTGGGTCTTCGTCGGGGTTATTACCAGGCTGACAATGAGGATGCAATCGTCATGACGATTGAAAATCTTCAACGTAGATTCCTATCAGATAGACTTTCAGAAATTGAACTAAACTTACCCGTAGCTGTTTTTGGAGATACAGAAAAGTGACTGAAGGCCTAGTACTCGCAATTGAAACATCATGTGATGAAACTGCTGCCGCTGTTGTTGCAGATGGCAAGCACGTCCTTTCTTCTGTTGTCAGTAGCCAAGTAGATATCCACGCTAGATATGGCGGGGTAGTTCCCGAAGTAGCAAGCCGAGCCCATGTAGACCTAATTACGCCGGTAATTGCGCAAACCTTAATTGAGGCAGGAATAGAGCACGATGACTTAGATTTAATCGCAGCAACGCGCGGACCAGGTTTGATTGGTTCACTTCTTGTTGGTGTTAGCGCTGCAAAATCGTTAGCTCTTGTTTGGAATAAGCCTTTTATTGGTGTCAATCATCTTGAAGGGCATTTGTATTCAAGCTTCTTGGAAGAGCCAGATCTTGAGCTTCCTATGATCATTCTCCTCGTCTCAGGAGGTCACACAATGTTGGTTTCAATGGACGAACACTTAACCTACAGAGTTTTAGGACAGACGCTTGATGACGCAGCAGGTGAGGCGTATGACAAAGTAGCTCGTTACCTAGGCTTAGGTTATCCCGGTGGTCCAATCATTGATAATCTAGCAACTTCTGGTCAAGCTGTAATAAGCTTTCCGCGTCCAATGATTGGCGAAGGTTACAATTTTAGTTTTAGCGGCCTTAAGACATCTGTAATCAATTATGTGCGGAAGAACCCAGCTGAATTAGATGAGAACATCGCAGCATCCTTTCAGGAGGCTGTGGTAGAGGTACTTGTTACTAAAACAATTCGAGCCGCTAAAGACGAGAATGCGGTAAGTGTTTGTATCGGTGGTGGAGTAGCGGCAAACTCTAGACTCCGAGAGGCAATCCTAGATGCGTGTCCTAAAGAAGGACTTAAACCATTCATTCCGAGCAGATCGTATTGCACTGATAATGCTGCGATGATTGGAGCAGCAGCATGGAGGCGCTTCCAACACGATGGCCCTAGTAATCTAGCTACAGGAGCGGATCCCAACCTACGAATACCTGAGTAGTTGTTAAGAGATACTGACATATCTAACAAAGGACATATATGAGTCACATATTTGATAAGGATTTGACCATGGAAGAATCAGAGAAGGAATTGAATCTTAAAATTGATGAATTCCTAGAAGAGTTCAACCCTCAAGATATGGGAGATATTGCTTTTAGATCAGCCCGATTTGATGCAGGCTTAGCCTGGATACATTTTCCTACAGGTCAAGGGGGAATGGGATTACGTCCAAATCTTCAAAAGATTATTGAGCGTAGAATGCGTGAAGCTGGAGCTGCGCCCACTGACCCAACGACCTTCTTTATGTCCCTTGCTGGGCCCACCATTTCTACTCATGGAACGCAAGAACAAAAGGAACGTTTTTTGAAACCAATGTTCACAGGGGAAGAAAGATGGTGTCAACTATTTTCGGAGCCTGGAGCTGGATCTGATTTCGCGGGTCTTGCTTGTAAAGCTGAACGAGATGGTGATGAATGGGTTGTTACTGGGCAGAAAGTTTGGAACACTCTAGCTCACCTTGGTGATTGGGGAATGCTAGTTACACGAAGTAATCCTGAACTACCTAAACACAAAGGAATGACTTACTTTGCATTAGACATGCATGCTGAAGGAGTTGAAGTACGACCCTTGCGCCAGATAACTGGCGAAGCTGAATTTAATGAGGTCTATATTACAGAAGTCAGAATACCTGATAGTCAGAGGATCGGTGATGTTGGTGAAGGCTGGAGAGTTGCCCTAACAACACTAATGAATGAAAGGTCAGCGATAGGTGGAAGTAGCGGAGGAAGTACATCCAAGCCGGGCACGGGTCCTATAAGCGATGCGGTAGAGCTTTGGCAATCCTTACCTAAAGACAGAAGGAATAAAGCTAATCAGGATAGATTAATGAATTTATGGGCTAAAGCTGAAGCGCTTCGCCTTACCAACCAACGTGCATCGGTAGCTGCAAAAGCTGGAAACCCCGGACCAGAAGGTTCAATAGGAAAACTTGCTTCTGCTGAACTTAATAAAGCTATCTATGAATTGTGTCTCGACCTTATGGGTCCTGAGGGACAAATTGATTATGATTATACATTCCGCCGACCAGAGCTGTTATCTACAGATGGTTCAATCCATGGGCCCCGTTACGCCTTTCTGAGAGTGCGAGCCAATTCAATTGAAGGTGGAACTTCAGAAATCATGCGTAATATCTTAGGTGAACAAGTTCTCGGACTTCCCGGAGAGCCCAGAGTTGATAAAGAAATACCTTGGATTGAAGTTCGCAGAAGTTAATCAGTCTGATCTGGCGATTCCCATTTAGGGTCGCGACCCGTTACGGAAATAAGCTTCTCAAGATCTGAAGAGCTTTCTGCATAAGAAATAGGATCTTTATAGCGCTCTCTATTGTGAGACCGAACAGCCGGTACGAGAGCATTCGCTACTCGAAGGACGTATGATGCCTGCTCCTCATCTATACAGTGCTCTATTACGCAAGCTTTACTTATATCCCAGCTTAGAACTGTCGTATCAAATATTCTTGCGTTAAGCACAGAACGTGCCTTCGCTTCTCCGATAGTTGAGGTTGCCATTCCATCAAGAGCGCCGGGGGATCTCCAAGCTGTTCTACATTCCAACGCTGCTGAGTTAAATATCCCTAGCGGGTCATCGCCTATGAGGTCCTTGGGGTTGATTAAATCCAGATTTGGGTCGCCATCCTCTCTCCTTCCAAAAGATGCAAAAAGAAGAGTCGAGGCTACGAGTTTATTTATGACATCTCTTACAGACCACTCATCACACGGGGTAGGGAGATCTAGTTGATCATGGTTAACTGACGCAAGAACCGAAGCAGCACGAGTCTGGGCTAGGTCTAAGATTCGTAATGGGTCAGGAAAAATCGCCACAATGAATGAATAGCAGTAAATAAACAATTTCGCATATTTAAAAAGTTTTTCTCAAGATAGAACGTTTGGATTTCAATAGATCAATTTGAGGGTCTAATCTTGTTTTGGATTAGGAGAACATATGAGCGAGAACGCCCAGAAAGCATACGAATCAATGCAGTCTTCAATAGGGATAGACCCTGTAGCAGGTGACTGGTTTGAATTGACACAAGAACGAATAAACGACTTTGCCGACACGACGCTTGATCACCAATTTATTCATATAGATCCTGAACGCGCGGCACAAACGCCTTTTGGTGGAACAGTTGCGCATGGTTTCTTGACCTTATCAATGCTTGTTCATTTATCTACAACTATTCCAGTTGATACTCCGCGGCTTGATGGAGTTCTCATGGGAGTTAACTATGGATTAAATAAAGTCAGATTTATAAATCCAGTTCCCGCAGGCTCTCGAATACGTGCAACTTCTCAAACAATAGATGTTGTTCTCAAAGGGAACGCAATTGATATGACACGACTAATGACTGTTGAGATTGAGGGACAAGACAAACCTGCGCTTATCGCTGAATGGATAGGTCGGACAGTTTTTGCATGAGTATTCCCGTAGCGGCAAAAGATATTCTCAAAACAATAAATGAGTATGGATCGTCAACCTACCTTATTTCAGCCACTGCGGATAATCATCCACACGTAGCAAACTTAACCTTCACTATTGATAAGAACGATCTTATTTTGACAGTTGGGAAACGAGGAACAAAAAATCTAGAAAACTGTCCTCAGGTAACAATGCTTTGGCCCCCGAACGAGTTAGGCGGCTACAGCCTAATTATTGATGGAATGGCCTCAAAACAAGAAGATCTTGATGGTAGCGGTTCAGTTTGGAAGATATCCTTTGACTCCGGAATTTTGCATCGACCTGCTCAGAACCCTGCAAACAATGATTCCTCATGCGGATCTGACTGCCAAACGATATAAGAGAATGGAAGAATATGGAGCATAAACGTTTAGGAAGAACGGGTTTGAAAGTTTCTCGGTTGTGCCTTGGAACCATGACATTTGGCAATCAATGTGATGAAACCATGTCCCACGCAATTCTTGACTATGCCTTAGATGCAGGTATTTCGTTTATTGATACTGCAGATATATATCCAGCTAATGGTGTTCCGGAGTTAGTAGGCGAAACGGAGAACATTATTGGCCGGTGGATGAAAGGACGTAGAGAAGATATCGTGCTTGCCACTAAGTTCTGGGCTCCGACTGGGAAGAATCCATGGCAGGGTGGTGCTAGTAGACGAAATATCGTAGATTCCGTTGAAGACTCCCTCAGAAGGCTTCAAACCGACTATATCGATCTTTACCAAGTTCATTTTCCTGACTATGAAACTCCGATTGATGAAACTCTGGGAGCTTTAGATGACCTAGTACGGCAAGGAAAAATACTGTACGCGGGATGCAGTAACTATCCAGCCTGGTTGTTGGCGTTAACGATAGGTGAGGCATCACTTTCAAAAACAATTCGATTTGATGTAGTCCAGCCTCGTTATAATCTCTTATTTCGTCAGCCAGAACGCGAACTTCTAGATTTATGCAAATTTTCAGGTATTGGAGTAATCCCATACAACCCCCTTGCCGGAGGGTTTTTAACAGGTAAGCACAAACGAAGCGGTCCTGAAGATGGATCAAGATTCACATTGCAAGGCGGGCAGGGAGACCGGTATTTAGATAGATATTGGAATGATATGATGCACGATACTGTGGATGCGCTTAAACCGTTAGCAAAGCAAGCTGGCATTACACTTGCACACCTCGCTGTCGGTTGGGTTCTTGCAAATCCTGCTATTACATCTCCTATCGTTGGAGCTACTAAGCCATCGCAGTTGGATGATGCCATTAATGCTGTGAAGAGTCCTTTAACTGATGACTTAGTTCATGCAATAAATGAAATCACGAAGGTCTTTCGACAGGGGGATGATCAGCGCTAGGAATTGTGCTTTGGATTCTTCATCGAATCCAAAAGAACCTTTATTCGTTGCATAACGAGATTTGCATTATCAATATCATCATCGGACTGAAGGTCAAAAGGAGCTCCAAAGCGGACTTTTATTATCGGGCGTTTAAGGCGCGGAATGGGGAATCCTTTACCAAGTGGCCATACAGTATCACTTCCAGTAATAGCGACAGGGACAATTGTGGCTCCTGTAGCTCGAGCAATTCGAGAGATGCCAGGGCGTCCTTGTCCTACGCCCTCAGGTCTATCTGCAGGTGGTACGAGTCTCCCTTCAGGCATAATTGCAACGGCATAACCGGCTTTTAACTTTTCAATAGCTTGGAGTTCAGCTTCTTCTTTCGTGTTTCGAGATGCTGCGATGCAACCATTCTTTCGCAACCATGCACCCATAAGGGGCTTACTGAATAAGTCAGCTCGTATGAGGCAATGACAATTAACCCCGCTCAAGGAAAAAAAAGCCCATGCAATAATGACATCAAAAAAACTTCGGTGATTAGCAGCGAAGATAATGGGGGAGGATTTGGGGAGGTCTAAATCAGTTTGGAAATCATGTTTCGAAAAGAACTTTGAAAAGACATTCATGAATTTTCCGCTTCTTCGGAAAGACCGAATTTCCTCAATATCTTTCATCATGGTTCCTCCAAATTGTTATTGTTTGATTCGATTTCACCTTTGGCAACCTCAAATGCGAATTCCTCTATTCTGCTCTCTTGATCCTTTGTTTGCCCACCCAACTGAAGGAACCGTTGCATTAACTTCGTCCCAGAGTCGGAGTAGTTTCTTTCGTTGAAAAGAGTGTTCTCTGCAATTAATCCGGGCACTAAGTCAGGTTGGGTAAGCTGGAGAGCTCTTTTCGCTGACCGAACAGATTCAGCATTAAACATAGATATGCGATTGAGTAACTTTTCCATGTACTCATCAAGTTCTCGTTTGGGTAGAGCTCTGTTGAAGTAACCCCATTTCTCTCCGGTAGTCGCATCCAAATCAAGACCGCCAACAATCAACTCTAGAGCTCGAGAGTATCCCACTAGGGCTGGCAACCGTTGTGTCCCGCCTCCACCGGGAATTATTCCGATTGGGACCTCCATCTGGTTCATAACTGCTGTTTCAGAAGCTGCAAACCTAAGATCGCATGCCATAGCTATTTCGCTTCCACCTCCGCCAACTCTTCCTTCGACAATACAGATAGTTACCTTGTTCATCTTCTGGAACCTTAGGCATAACTCATCAAAGGAAGTCAATGAACTAGTGGTACTAGCCTCTCCTGAATCCATTGAGAGAAGTGCTTCAACATCAAAGTGAGCGATAAAGAAACCTTCAACATTACTTCTGAGAACAAGAACGGTGCTTTCCTCATCGTCTTGCGCCCATTTAGTTAAGTTGATGAAGTCAACAAGAAGAGGAATTGTTATGAGATTGATTGGCGGATTATTTATCTCGACATTTAGGATTCTTCCTTCGCGATGCACGCGTAAGTGATTAAAGTTGTCAGGAATATCACCCGACACGAACTATGACCTTCCCCCAGGTCTTCCGATCAGCTAAATCCTGAATTGCCAATGCTCCATTTTGAAAATCATAAGGTTTGAAGATCAACGGATCAACAAAGCCCTTCTCTGTAAGTTCTATGACTGAATGCATTTGCTTGTTCAGTGATTGCGGATCTCTTCCTAAGGAAGCCCCCCAATGGACACCAACGACACTGTAGTTTTTGAGAAGCATATGATTAGCAGGTAAATCTGGTATCCCAGCAACAAACCCAATAATGAGAAGTCGACCATCCCATGCCATGCATCTACGGACTTGGTGAGTAGTGTCTCCTCCTACGGGATCATAGGCAATGTCAACCCCGCCGTTACTAAATTCACGAACTTCATCAACCCAGTCTCTATTGATTTGGTGGTCTATGACATGGTCGGCACCAAGAAACTCTGCTTGTTTAGACTTTTCAGCCCCACCAGCTACAGCAATCACCGTAGCTCCAGTGGCTTTACCTAATTGGATTGCAGCAGACCCAGTACCACCAGCAGCACCTGTAACCAATAAAGTCTCACCAGGTTGTATATTCCCTCTCTGGTGAAGAGCGAACCATGTCGTTCCGTAATTAACGGGAACAGCGGCAGCTTTTTCGAAAGCAAAGTTCTCAGGTATTTTCCATACTCCCGTGCTTCGAACATTTACTCGCTCGATTAAGCCACCTCCAAGCATCATCACCCTATCGCCAGGTGCAATATCGGTAACACCATCACCAATTTTTGTAACAATGCCTGCACTTTCACCTCCAGGGGTCCAGGGCAATGCTGGCTTTACTTGGTATTCGCCACGGCATTGAAGGACATCTGGAAAAGAAATACCAACGGATTGTATTGAAACTTGAATGTGCCCTTCAATTGGGTCAGAGATCTCACCCACCTCATTAAGTTCCAACACATCAATAGGGTTCCCCAATTTGGATACTTGCCAAGCACGCATGTTTGAAAGAGTAGTTCAGAAGTAGCAAGATATGAAACAAGCCCATCTAACTTTTATACACTCATACTCCCAAAAGCACCGTTGCCGGCTGGAGTAACCAGCCGGCAACAGCTCGTAGCTTGAGGGGTGAGGCTACAGAACAGGTTTAGAAGGGAGAAGGTTTTTGTTGGCTCTATGGTCGTGGCCTTTGCCAGGTTTCTGGTCAAGGGGTTTATTTACCATTTGTTGAACTCGTTCTTGAATGTTCTCAGCTTTCGCAAGAGCTTCATCAGCGGTGATTT
>Ga0163111_10000643_pt1 | contig 21028 bp, 18 predicted proteins | sample CRUFie1St18metaG_FD_109645 | JGI IMG/M metagenome (GOLD analysis project Ga0163111, IMG submission 109645) | Marine microbial communities from the Costa Rica Dome - CRUD Field 142mm St18 metaG | ecosystem: Environmental > Aquatic > Marine > Oceanic > Photic zone | place: Costa Rica: the Eastern... | reverse complement strand
ACAGCTGACCGAGGTTTTGCTAACTGCCCAAATATAGCTACTCTTTTTCTTCTATATGCAATAGCCGATGAAGCAGATTTAACAAAATTATCATTATATCTTGCATATGATGCAGCTAATGGAAGCATTATCAAATTTGTGATAATTTTAAAAGCAACTCCAATTGAGGCTGTAATACCCAATTCTTGGATCATTCCAATTGGGAGTAATATTAACGTTCCAAAACCAACAAGATCTGTTACCAACGCCATACTTCCAGGCACAAGTAGTCTTGAAAAGCTTGCTCTTGCAGCATATTCAGCTGAACGCCCATCAATGACTTCTTTTGTAATTTGATTGACTTGTTGAATTCCATGAGAGACTCCAATAGCAAAAACTAAAAAAGGAACAAGGATCGCTAGTGGATCAAGTCCAAAGCCAAGAACTTTTAACATTCCAAACTGCCAGACAAGAGACGTAAGTGAACAAACTAGTGGAAGAAAAGTCAGTGTCCATGATCTTGAATACCAATAAACTGCTAAAATAGTTAAAATGAAAGCTAAGGCAAAAAATATAACAACATTATAGGCTTCACTAGCAATATCAGAAATCATTTTTGCAAATCCAGTAATTTCTACCTTGTAATTTCCCTGCTCAAATTCATCTCGTATTGCTTCAATCTCTCTACCTAATTGCAAATAATCTAATTTCTCCCCTGTACGAGGATCAAATTCTGTAAGCTCAACTCTTATTAAAGAAGCTGAAAAGTCATTTGCAACCAGACTACCAACATGACCACCTGTTAATACTCTATCTCTTATATTTTTTATTTCTGAGTCGTTTAATTCTGTCGGTGTTATATTGCCAGGTATTACTGTAGTTGCTTCAAAACCTTCTTCGGTAACTCTCATGACCCTTGTATTAGGAGTCCAAAGAGACTTCATACTTGCCTGATTAACTCCAGGAAGATATCTCACAGTTTCTGAAAGCTCATAAAGTTTTGTTAAGTAATCTTTTTCGAAAATTTCACCATCAACTGTTCTAAGAGAGATTGTGATACTGTTAGTACCGCTAAGAGCATCTTGATATTGAAAGTATGTATGAATGAATTCGTGATTTGATGGAAGCTGCTTGTAGAACCCAGCATCCATTCTTATTTGCAGAGCAAAGTAGCCCATGATTATCGTCAATAAAACGAAGATGCCTAATATTGACAACTTAAATTTAAAAACAAAATCTTCAATTTTCTGCATCATAAATAATTATTTGATATTTTTGAAAGCCCATTTTTGATTGGCTATAATTATTGGAAAATTCCCTCAAAGTACACAAAAAATAATAATCTTTTTAAAATAGGTTTTAGAATTAATTTTTATAAGATATTGATAAAATTGGTTTTTTTATACTATATTAATTTGACTGTTTGTCACATTGCTATATTTAGTTAAATAATAGATTATTTACTTATAAATTATTTTGAACTAAATTTTATACATGGTTGAATTATCACAGAAAATACAAATTGCAAAAATAATTGCAAAAGACAAAGTTTATAAAGTTCAAGAAAAGTGGCAAACCTCTAATACGGGCAAGAACTCACTAACAAAAGATCCTGCATACAACGCTGCTAACCCCAAGCATTTTATTCCAATGATGGATGAAGATAGATACAGTGACCGATCTGATGCCTTTGATAAAATTATAAGTGCAACTCATAAACATTTTTGGGATCCAAATGATAAAAAATATATCGATTTTGATATACCATTTGATATCGAAAATGAAAATATTGTTGATCCTGAAGGACCTTTTGGAATTGAATTACAAATTCCAAGCATCAGAGAGAAGTTATCTGAAAAACAATTAATTAAATTAAACAATGAAAGTTTTAGATTTGTATTATCACAAATACTACATGGTGAGCAAGCTGCTCTATCTTTAAGTGCAAGTTTATGTCATGTATTAAGAGATCCTGGTGCACAAGAGTATGCCGCAAATCAAACTAGAGAAGAAGCAAGACATGTAGCTGGCTTTACAAAATATATTCAAGCAAGATGGGGATCGCCATATAAAGTTGGTCCTACACTTGGAAGAGTGGCCAATGATATTGTTTCTTCAGATGTTGTTTACAAAAAAATTGTTGGAATGCAAATGATGATTGAAGGTTTAGCAATGGGTGCGTTTGCAATGGCCTATGAGAATACAAATGATCCTGTTTTAAAAACATTGTTAAAATATACAATGAGTGATGAAGCTTTTCATCACAAATTTGGAAAGATTTGGGCAGACAGAACTATTCCGAAGTTATCAAAAAGTGAACATGTGAAAGTTGAAGATTGGGCTGAAAAAATATTTGTTGAACTTCTCTTTAATCTAGTAAATCCAACTGAAAAGAAACATGTATATTCATGTGTTGGCTTAGATTATAAATGGGTTGATCAAGAGTTTCATAAATATATTGATCAAGGTGAAGTTATTAAAGATGAGATGAAAAACCAAAATAATATATTCAGAGTTTTGGTTAAAACTTTACTTAAAGCTCATATCATCACTGACAGAACTAAATCAACATATGCAGAATTCGTTAATATGGACGAACTAGACTCTGAAAGTGATACTGTTGCTGGTCAAGAGATTGCTGACCAAGGTGTGAATACTCTGAGTGAAATCAATCAATTAAAAAAATCAGCATAATTTAATTTATCTTGGGGATTTTTTTTGCAGAATTCTCTGCAGTGTTCTTCTGTGCATTTTTAGTCTGCGTGCAGTTTCTGATACATTTCTATTACATTGTTCGTAAACACGCAAAATATGCTCCCATTTTACACGGTCTGCGGACATCGGATTAGTTGGAGGATCAGGTATCTTCTCATATGGAGATCGAAGAGCGGCTTCAATATCATCTGCATCAGCAGGTTTTGATAAATAATCACATGCACCTTCCTTGACTGCTGCAACGGCAGTAGGAATATTCCCATAACCAGTTAAAATGACAATCTTACTATCTGTTCTTTGCTTTGAGATTATTGATACAATTTCCAGACCGTTTCCATCACCTAGCCTCAAATCAATTACAGCATATTTTGGTATAGATCTTTGTAGTAAATCTTTTGCTTCCTTGATTGAATATGCTCCATATGAGTCAAAACCTTTCCTGCTCATTGCAGTTTGAAGTCGCTTACAAAAAATTTCATCATCATCAATGATCAAAAGTGAATTATCTTCATTCATAATATTATTTAATATTTAATTCTTTCTTATTTAAAAAAATTCTTACACAAGCTCCATTAGGTTTGTGATTTAAAAACTCAATGTCACCATAAGTTTTACTAATTAAATTTTTTGATATGAACAAACCTAAACCTAATCCTTTATCTTCCTTGTCAATACTCCTTCGAACATAAGGCTCACCCAATAAAGAATAGATTTCTGGGGAAAAACCCTTACCATCATCAATTATCTCAACAATTATGTACTTTTCTGCATATTTCAAATTAATAATAATTTTATTTTCTGCATATTTAAAAGCATTATCTACTACATTTGATAAAGACTGAATGACCTCAGGAACTCTAGAAAAAGATATGTTTTTTTCAGCAAAAATATCATCAGCGTTAATTAAGACTTCAATTTTTTCATTGGAGTAATCCTCTAGCACTTCATTTATAAGACTTGTAAACGTAAATTCATTCAAAAACTCATCACTATCGGCTACAAAATTACTTGTTCTAAGTCTTTTTAATATTTCTGCGCATCTTTTTACTTGTGTTTGTATTAATGACAAGTCTTCGTAATTTGGGTCATTTTTTTTAAGATTTCCAACAAGCTCTTTTGAAACAACAGAAATAGTAGAAAGTGGAGTGCCTAATTCGTGAACCGCAGCAGCTGTGAGGCTCATAAGTGCAGATACTTTTTCCTCATTAGATAATGCCATTTGGGTCTCACGTAAAGCTTCTCCCGCTTTACGGGATTCACTTGCAGTTCTAAAACAATAAGCAGAAATAAAAATAAGCGTTATGATTAATGCTCCCCAAATTGAAGAAATTTCAACTCTAGAAAAACTATTACTATTAAAATCAATTAAATCACTGCTAATTGGTATGTAAAAAAAAAGTAAAATACTCAGGGAAATTATTGAGGCAAAACAAATAAATACTGTCCTCTTCAAATCAAGATAAGTAGAGGAAATTACTATAGGAACTAAAATAAGAATACAAAAAGGGTTTGTGAGACCACCTGTAAGATATAATAACGAAATGAGCTGAAAGAGATCAAACAGTAAATAGAAAGTAATTTCATTGAAATTTAAAGTTTTAGTTACTGGATATCTTAAAGTTAAAAAAATATTTAATAATAATAAAATTAAAATTAAAGATATAGTTCCATAAAGATTAAATTCAACTTCAATAATTGAAAATGAAACAAAAACTGCTAAAGATTGACCTATAATTGCAATCCAATTGAAAAAGATAAGAGTTCTAAGTTTTAGAGAAATATTATCTTGTTTTGTTATATTACTTTGTCTCAAAAGTTTTTCTCTTCTTTTTTAAATTTAAAAATTAATTATATTAATTAATATGACTTTGATAAAAAAGCATCGAAAAAATTTAATAAAAAAATTTGAGTTTATACACAAAAAAGAGCTTATTTTTATTAAGGTAAAAAAAAATAAACTGTCTAAAAGTTATAAACTCACACTAGATAAAAGAGATTTGAATGGACTCGTTTCAATACCTTATCATATAAAATATGATGAAGGTGCTAAATTCGCTAAAGATAATTTAGATTGGCTATCTGAAGAACTAAAAAAATTTCAACCAATTATAAAGATAAATGATGGAGTAAAAGTAAAATTTTTTGATCATGTTTTTGAAATTAAATACATTACTTCGACAGATAATAAAATTTATTTAACAAGTGACACCATTGAAATTTTATCTAAAAAAAATCACTCCAAAATGCTCTTAAAGTGGATTAAGGATGAAGTAAAAAATAAATCTAATAAAGTAATTAGTGATTTCTCTCAAAAACTAAATGTACAAGTGTCAAAAGTTAAAATTTCTAATTCTTTTTCTTACTGGGGTTCATGCAATTCAAAAAATGAAATAAGTATTAATTGGAGGTTAATTTTTTGTCCTCAATATGTATTGCGCTATATAATTGCTCACGAATTAAGTCATTTAATAGAATTCAACCATAGCAATAATTTCTGGAACCTTGTTGATGGACTAATCATTAATAGAAAAGATGCTCAGAAATGGCTAAAGGAAAATGAAAATTATATGTACAGATTACGCTTTGATTAAATATCAAGGTTTACAACTGTTGAGGCACCTTCTTCAATAAATTTTCTACGAGGCGCTACATCGTCTCCCATTAAATTCTCAAATATTTGTTGCGATCCTACTTGGTCATCTATTTTAACTTGTAACAAGGATCTATTCTTTGGATCTAATGTAGTTTCCCAAAGTTGCTCAGGATTCATTTCACCTAAGCCTTTATATCTCTGAAGAGAGAGCCCTTTTTTTCCTTCATTGTTTATGATTTCTAATAGTTGAGATGGAGAGTAGATTGTCTCAGCATAATCATTAGTTCCAATTAGTTTTCCTGGAGCCTGAAACATTGCATAAAGAGAATCATAGTTTTTAGATAAGGTTTCAATGGCTTGGGATCTAATTAAATCCATATCAATGATAGAAACGTCATCAACACCTCTTATTTTTCTGGTGAAAGTGAAGCCTTTATCATACTGAAATGACGTCTCCCACCCCCTTTCATAGTCAGGAGTAATCATATCAACTCTTTGAGATAAATACTTACAGGCCTCTTCAGAGGCTTTAGAATTATCTTTAAACTTAGAAACATCTAAACATCCAGCAATTGCAATTTGCTCAAGAAACTTTTTATCATATCTATCAGGAATTCTATTTAAGATACTTTCTGCAACTGAAATATTTCTTAACTCATTTTCTAATTCTTTATCCTTAAATATTGTCCCTTGAGATGTTTGAAATTCATAATCTTTACTCCCATAACTAATCAAAGCGTTACTTAATTCTTGATCATCCATTAAGTATAGCTCATCTTTTCCTTTTTTGATTTTATACAAAGGTGGTCTAGCTATATACAAGTGTCCGTTTTGAATAAGTTCTCGCATCTCTTTAAAGAAAAAAGTCAAAAGAAGAGTACGTATATGAGAACCATCTACGTCAGCATCAGTCATTATTACAACTTTATGATATCTAAGTTTTTCAGATTCAAACTCATTCTTGCCAATACCAACTCCTAATGCAGTAATTAAAGTACCTATCTCAGTAGATCCAAGTATTTTATCAATTCGAGATTTCCAAGTATTAAGTATTTTACCTCTTAAAGGTAAAATAGCTTGAAATTTTCGATCTCTTCCTTGTTTCGCAGAGCCTCCAGCAGAATCTCCCTCAACAATAAATATTTCTGACAGCTTTGGATCTTTTTCTTGGCAGTCCGCAAGTTTACCTGGCAAATTACTTACTTCTAGAGAGCTTTTTCTTCTAGTTAAATCTCTAGCTTTTCTTGCGGCTTCTCTTGCTTCCGCTGCTTTTTGTATTTTCAATAATATAACTTTGACAGCCTGGGGATTTTGTTCAAACCAAATAGTAAGTTTCTCACTAATCAAACTTTCTACCACAGGCCTAACTTCTGATGAAACCAACTTATCTTTTGTTTGAGACGAAAACTTTGGATCTTGAACTTTTACAGATAGTACGCTGGTAATGCCTTCTCTAATATCATCACTGCTTGTCGATACTTGATTTTTTTTACTGACTGAGTCGTCATAGAAATTATTTACAACTCTTGTAATTGCAGATCTAAAACCTGATAGGTGGGTTCCTCCGTCCTTTTGTCTTATATTATTTGTAAATGCTAAAATTTGCTCATAATAACTATCATTCCACCAAAGAGCACAGGAGAACTCAATATTATTTTTTTTGCCTTCAATAAAAACAGGTTCATCTATAAGTGGCTTTTTAGATTTATCTAAAAATTTAACAAATTCATTAATGCCACCCTCATAATGAAATTTACTTTTTTTGATATCAGCTTCTCTTCTATCAAAAAAATTGATTGAAATTAATGGGTTTAAAAAAGCCATTTCACGAAATCTCTGAGTGAGAATTTTTGAACTGAAGTCAACATTTGTAAAAGTATCTTTGTCAGGTTTAAATGTTATTTGGGTACCTTGTTTATCATCAATCTTACCTAAATCTTTGAGTGGCTCTACTGCAACACCTTTATCAAAATTTATTTCATAATTATGACCATCTCTAAAAATTTTTAGATTCAAATTTGAAGATAGAGCATTAACAACAGAAACGCCTACACCATGCAATCCACCTGAAACTTTATATGAGTCTTGATCAAATTTTCCACCAGCGTGTAATTGTGTCATTATTACCTCAGCAGCTGAAATTTTCTCCTCAGGATGTATCTCTGTTGGTATACCTCTTCCATTATCCTCAACAGTTACTGATCCGTCAGCATTTAACCAAATATTTATCTCGTCACAATGTCCAGCCAATGCTTCATCGATTGAATTGTCAACAACCTCAAATACCATATGATGTAAACCTGTACCATCATCGGTGTCTCCAATGTACATCCCGGGTCTTTTTCTTACTGCATCGAGACCTTTTAAAACCTTAATTGATTCAGCACCGTAATTTGTGCCTGTATTTTTATTCATGTGTAAATTATATATTATTTTTCACTTCAAAGAAAATAGTTTGGTCAGATATACTTTTGAAAAGTTCTTTTGATACACCTGTATACCATACCTGAGAGTTTAGTTGAACAAGTTCATCAAATAATTTTTCTCTATGCTTTTCATCAAAGTGAGCCATTGCCTCATCAATTAAAACTATTAGTGTTAAATCTTTGTTTAAATCTTTAATTATTTTGCAAACAGAAATAATAACTGAAATTAACATTGATTTTTGCTCACCTGTTGAGCAGTCTTTTGCCTCAATACTGAGATCTTTTGATTTAAAAATATTAAAATCTACGCTATTTATATTGACTGAGGTTCTTGATATTTCTCTATCAATTGACCTATTTTTTCTCAAAATATTTGAATATTTTTCTTTAAACTCATTTTTCTCCAAATGAAAAAAATCTTTTTCAAGCTTATGCGAGAGTTTTACATTGCATGAGGTAAATGGTTCGGTAATTTTTGATAGATAATCATTTAACAATTTAACATTCTTTTTTCGTTCATCTAGAATATCAAATGAAACATCTGATATTTTATTCTCAATAATTGAAATCCATTCCTCATTAGAATTATACTGCTCAAGGAGTTTTAGTCTTTCTTTCAAAAATTTTTCTAATTTTCTACAATTTTTTAAGTGTATTTGATTTATATTAAATATAATCCTATCAAAAAATTTTCTTTTTTCAGAATAGCTTTGAAGCATTACTTTTTCCATTACAGGTGTAACCCATATTATCCTCAAATAATTTAATAATTCATTTGATGTAACTTTTTCATCACCAATAAAGTAACTTATTTGCTGCTTACCAGAGTCAGTATGAAACTTTTTATGAATATGAAGATCACCATGGTTAAATTTAAGCAACATTTTAATTTCAAACTCTTTAATTTTTGCATCTTTGTTAACCATATTTTCGTGTTTTGTATTTCGCATACCTCTTCCTGGAGAGAACATTGATATGGCGTCTAAGATATTAGTTTTTCCCACACCATTTTCTCCGAAGAGGACAACATTGCTTTTATCCGAGTCAATAAGAAGTTCTTTATGAGATCTAAAATTTAAGATTGATATTTTTTTTATTATTCCATTGGAATACATGTATACCTATATTCGCATTGGCATTAACACAAAAAATAGATTTTCATCTGTATTATCTAAAATAATAGCAGGGGAAGTTGAATTTAAAAACTTAAGATTAATTTTATCACCATCGATCTCATTACATATATCAATTAAGTATCTTGAATTGAAACCAATCTCAACTTTGTCACTATTATATTCCAAGTCAATTTCTTCTATGGCAGAACCCCTTGAGGTTGAATCTACACTTAGAGATATTTTATTAGAGTCAATAATCAATTTTATTGCCTTAGATTTAGTTTCCTCATTTATTGCTACCGCAGAAACTCTATCAATTGCTTTTTTTAATTCATCGTTGTTTGTCGTAATTGATTTATCATTAGATTGAGGAATAACTTTCGTATAATCTGGAAATGTTCCATCAATAACTTTTGAAATAATTTGCATATTATTAAATGAAAATTTAATTTTATTTTCATTTAGCTGAATATTGATATCACCAGAAGCATCATCTAAAACTCTTCTTAACTCTTGTATCATTTTTTTTGGTATAATAATTCCATTCATATCCTTAGCGCCTTGTGGCAAAGGAATATCATATTGAGCCAGACGATGGCCATCAGTAGCTACTGCTCTAAGGATATCTATTGAATTTTTTTGAGTTTGATGAAGAAAAATACCATTTAAATAATATCTTGTTTCCTCATTGGATATTGCAAATTTGGTCTTATCAATCATCCTTTTAAGTTCTGTTGCGCTTAAAACAAATTGGATATTTAAATCATCATGTGAGATCTTAGGAAAATCATCTGGTGAAATAGTTGTAAGATTAAATTTTGATCTTCCACATTTTAATATCAAAGTTGAGTCTTCTTCTGATAATGATGCATGAATTTCTGATCCACTAGGAAGCCTCTTGACTATCTCATAAAAAGTTGACGCTGATACTGAAGTAGATCCATTTTGACTAACTTCGGCTTCTAAGTCATCAGAACAGAAAATATCTAAATTAGTTGAAGATAGTGTCAAAGAGTTATCATTAGTTGTAATAATTATATTTGATAATATTGGAAGAGTATGACGTACCTCTACAATGCCATGTATGTGAGACAATGCTTTAAGAAGGTCTGTACTGTTAACTCTAAAATCCATATGAATATATAATTTTTATTCTACAATTTTATTATCAATAGTTAAAGATTTGAGTAAACAAAAAGATATTATGAAGATGTAATTATTTGAGTAAGCACGCTTACATCTTCATCAAATTTTTCATTCTCAGATTTTAATTGGTCTATTTTTTTTACTGCATGTATGACAGTTGTATGATCCCTGCCTCCAAACTTTCTACCAATTTCAGGCAATGATCTTGAGGTAAGTTTTTTTGCAAGATACATTGCTACCTGTCTTGGTCTTGCAAAAGACCTTAGCCTCCTACTCGATGTAAGGTCATCCACATTAATATTATAATAGTTTGAAACTTTATTTTGAATTTCATCAATCGTGATTCTCTTATTATTTGATCTAAGTAAATCCTTTAATACAGTTTTTGTTAACTCTACATCAATTTTTTTATTCATTATATTTGAGAAAGTTACTACTTTGTTAAGTGCTCCTTCTAGTTCTCTTACATTACTCACAATTGTCTTAGCTAAAAAAATTAGAACTGAGTCATCGAGCGTGTGATGGCCATTATTAGTCTTGAGAAGCTCAGCTGATTTTTTTTTAAGAATTTCATATCGAAGTTCAAAGGACGCTGGCAAAATATCTGCAACAAGACCCCAAGATAATCTAGACTTTATTCTTTCATCGAACCCTTCAAGGTCACTTGGGGCTCTATCAGAAGATAAAATAACTTTCTTGTTAAGATCAAGTAATGAGTTAAAAGTATGAAAAAACTCTTCTTGGGTAGAATTTTTACCAACCATAAACTGAATATCATCTAAAATCAGAACATCGACAGATCTAAACTTTTGTTTGAAACTCATGGTATCTTTTTGTCTTAATGATTTAATAAATTGAAACATAAAACGTTCTGCCGAAAGATATAAGACTTTTGCATTTGGATTATTAGTTGAAATTTCCCATGCAATTGAATGCATAAGATGGGTTTTGCCCAAACCAACACCACCGTATAAAAATAGTGGATTAAAATCAAATTTTTCTGATTGCGCTATTCTTTTTGCAGATGCAAAAGCTAATTCATTTGATGGACCAATAATAAATTTATCAAAAGTAAACCTTTCATCTAAAGGCCAATCATCAGACTGACTAAAACTGGAAGATTGAGACTGGTATTTAATAGTTTCAGAATTTCTTTCTTCTTGGTTATCATGATTTGATGATAACATATTATCAATTGATATTTTAACACGTCTAATATTTGAATTTTCAGAATTTAGGAAAAAAATAATTTTATCTAAATAGTGAGAAGTAATCCAGTCACGTATAAATCTCGTTGGAACAGAAAAATATAGGATGTCATCTTCAATAGATTGGACTTTTATGTTCTTGATCCAGCTATTGAATATCTCATTTCCAAATTCATTATTTAATTTTTTTAGAACTGTGTGCCAAAGGTCTTTGACATTAATTTCTATTGGGCTGATTTGATTAAGATCATGTGCCATAGTTTAGTCGCCCTTAATTATATAAAAATTCTATCTAAATAATCCAAAAAATAAAAATGAATTTTACATTTTTATGACAAAATTAAATCTGGCAATAGTAAGCCCATAATTTTTTCAAAAAAAAAATTTCAAAAAATTTTTGGAAAATTAAATACTGACTATGTATTTAATTTGAAATTAACTTAGCCTTTAAAAAAATGAATCGCAATGAGAAAAGAAAAAAAATGTAAATAAATTTTAATGTTAAATTTACAATCAAAAAATAAATCAATTTAGAGCATAAACTTTTTAAAGTACTTACATAACAAGATGTAAGTATACGATTCTAATAGAGAAATTATTTTAGGGATTTTATCTTATTCGACAGTCTAGAAATTTTTCTTGAAGCAGTATTTAAATGAATGATTTTTTTTGAAACAGCAGACATAATTTCAGATTCTGCAATTTTCAGAGATGCTTGAGCTTCTTTTTTATCACCCTTTACTATATTTAGTTCAACTTTTTTTAAAAAGGTACGATATCTGTTTTTAATAGATTTATTGAAATCAGTCTTATTCTGAATTTCTCTTACTTTAGCTTTTGCAGATTTTGTATTAGCCATTTTCTTTCATTTAATTTTTTTGACATTGCGAGCAGTAAAAAGTTGATCGCTGGGCTATTACTATTCTTAATATTCGACCATTACAAGTTTTTTTTATGCAATTTTTGCCCTCTCTTTCATAGACTTTGAGCTCATTTTGAAAATAACCAAGCATCCCATTTACCATTGAATAATCATTTATACTTGATCCCCCAAGTTTAATAGCTCTATTCAGGATGAATTTGATATTTCTGACTAATTCAATACATTGATCAAAAGTTATAACAGATGCTCTTTTAACCGGATTTATTCCTGAAAGAAAGAGCGACTCCGATGCATAAATATTTCCGACTCCTACTACTATAGATTGGTTCATAATTATTGACTTAATTGTCGTCTTTTTATTTTGACACAATTTGAATAGATAACTTGGATTAAAATTTCTGCTTAATGGCTCAGGACCTAAATGCTTAAACAGCCTGTTTTGAAAAATATCTTTAGTATCAATAAGAAGAATGCAACCAAATCTTCTAGGGTCAATAAATTTAGCAATTATATTATTTGTAAAATATAAAGTCATATGAGTATGCTTGAATTTTAAATTCTCGTTATTTGAAGTTAGAATAATTCTACCAGACATACCAAGATGAATAATGATTGTTTTATTATTATTTAAAGTAATAAGAATATATTTAGCTCTTCTTGATATACTGATTACTTTCGTAAAAATTATACTTTTTTTAAAGTTTCTGGTTAAAGGATATCGTAGTTTTTTTGAACTTAAATTGCATTTATTTATAGTTTGGTTCAATAACCTAGTACTAATTCCCCTTATAACTGTTTCAACTTCTGGCAATTCAGGCATATAAATATATATTAAACTTTCTATTAATTAAGAATACGAATATTTGATTTAGATTTATGAAGACAACCGAAGTATTTAATAAAGTAGCAAGTAATTATGACTTGATGAATGATATTATGTCAGTAGGCGCTCACAGGTATTGGAAAGAATGTCTTATTGATTGGTTAAATCCCCTATCGGGAATGAATATAATTGATGTTGCGGGTGGAACTGGAGATATTGCTAGGAGATTTCTAAACAGAATAAATGGTGATGGGCTTGTAACGGTTTGCGATCCTAATATCAATATGACAAAATTTGGAAAACAAAAAAAATATAAGTTTGATGAAAAAATTACATGGATCAACGCTAAGGCTGAAGAGTTACCTTTTGAAGATAATACTTTTGATGCTTATTTAGTGTCCTTTGGAGCTAGGAATTTTTCAGATATTAATCAATCCTTGAGTGAAGCAAGAAGAGTATTAAAAAAAGATGGAAGACTGATGTGCCTAGAATTTTCAAAAGTTCAGAATATTAATCTTGCAAAAATGTATTCCATCTACTCAAAAATAATTCCAGTAATGGGAAAAATTATTGTTGGCGATGAAAAGCCATACAAATATTTAACTAACACAATTGAAAAATTTCCTTCTCAAGAAACTTTTCAGTCTATTATACAAAATAATAACTTTTCTGATGTTGAGTATAGAAATATTTTTAATGGAATTGTAGCCATACATTCTGCATGGAAAAAAAATGATAAGTAATTTTTTCTTCTTTATTAAAATTATCAGAATATTTAAAGAATATAATATTCTTATATTAATAAGGAAAAATATTAAATTTAAAATTCTTTTTGATATCTTTACATTTATTATTTCATTTGGAAAAATAAAATCAAATGAATACAAAAATTCTCCAGATGGTATACGTATTGCACAAGCACTCAACAAACTAGGGCCATCTTTTATTAAATTAGGACAGCTTATATCAACACGACCAGATATAATTGGAAATGTTATAGCGGAGGATATGGCATTATTAAGAGATAGCCTTCCACCATTTTCAAGAAATGAGGCAATTACAATTATTGAAAAAGAATTTCAAAAAAATATTGATGAAATTTTTAAAGACTTTAGTGAGCCAGTTGCAGCTGCATCTATTGCTCAAGTTCATTTTGCTAAAATTTCAAATGAGGATCAGGATATCGATGTAGCTGTAAAAATTTTAAGACCGAACATAAAAGAAATAATTGAAGACGAAATGAAAAGACTTGAGTGGTTAACTAAATTTCTTGAAAACTTTCAAGAATTTAGAAGACTACAAGCTGGCTCAATTGTAAAAAAAGCAAGAGAAGTTATTAAGTTTGAACTTGACCTTAGATATGAAGCGGCTGCTGCATCTGAACTATCAGAGAATACTAAATATGATGATAACTTCAAAGTACCAAATGTATTTTGGGATAAGATAACTCAAAAAGTACTTACAATTGAAAAAGTAAATGGATTGCCAATTGATAAAATTGATAACTCTAAGATTGATAAGAAATTAGCAGCAAAAAATCTGATAATTACATTTCTAAGACAGTCTATACGTGATGGTTACTTTCACGCGGATCTTCATCAAGGAAACTTATTTATTGATGATGCCAGTAATTTAATCGCTGTAGATTTTGGAATTATGGGAAGATTAGATAGACAAAATCGGCGTTATCTTGCCGAAATCATATATGGATTCATCAAGCAAGATTATCACGACATAGCAAAAATTCACAAAGAAGCAGGATTGATAAATAAAAGTGAGTCCATTGAGGATTTTTCCCAAGCACTTCGATCCATTGGAGAGCCAATAATTAATCAAAAAGCGAAGAATATCTCTATGGGAAACGTATTAGTTCAACTATTTGAAATAACCAAACAGTTTAATATGTCACTACAACCTCAACTTTTATTACTTCAAAAGACAATGATAATTGTTGAGGGCGTTGCAAGAAATTTAGATCCTAATATTAATTTTTGGGAGGTTTCGAAACCTGAAATTGAAGAATGGCTAAGAGATGAATTAGGGATTAAAAATAGACTCAAAGAAACCCAAGAAACATTAAAATCTTTGGCCAGAAGAGTTCCTGACCTTCCTGATTTCTTATCAAGGGCTGAAAATGCAATTGACACAATCAGTGAAATTACAAAAGAAAAAGAGCCAAGTTCAAATTACATTTTTAAAGGTGGAGTGATAGTAATAATTATATTAGGAATTATCGCATTGATATAAAACAATAATTTTTAAAAAGATGTCTTTCATTTATTTAGTAAAGTAAATATATTTCAAAATAATGACGAAAAAAAAAATACTGCTAATTATAACAGGTGGAATTGCAGCCTATAAATCTCTAGATTTAATTAGAAAATTTAGAGAACAAGAATGCGATATTACATGTATTCTCACAAAAGCAGGATCAGAGTTTGTTACTCCACTATCAGTAGAAAGTTTGTCTGAAAATAAAGTTTATACTGATCTATTTAATTTAACTGATGAACATCAAATGGGTCATATTCAACTTTCGAGAATGGCAGATGCTGTATTGGTTTCCCCAGCTACAGCAAATATTATTTCAAAAGCAGCTCATGGAATATCTGATGATCTAGCTTCTACAGTTTTAAAAGCAACAAATAAACCAGTAATTATTGCTCCAGCAATGAATGTTCAAATGTGGCTTAATGAATCAACTCAAAGAAATATTAAAACCCTTAAAAATGATGGTATAAATTTTATTGGCCCTGAAAATGGATCAATGGCCTGCGGTGAATATGGTGAAGGAAGGTTAAGTGAAACTGATAAAATTGTTGAGGAAACTATAGATTTTATTGAAACATATTATTCACAACCTCTTAAAGATTTGTCTGCAATAGTTACAGCGGGTCCAACGCAAGAAATGATTGATCCAATTCGTTTTATTTCAAATGAGTCATCAGGAAAACAAGGTTATGTGATCGCTAGTCGTTTGTCACAGTTGGGAGCAAAAACAACTTTAATATCTGGTCCAACTCATATTGAGCCTCCTGCAAATTGTAATTTAATAAAAGTAAGATCAGCAAACGAAATGCTCAATGCGTGTGAAAATAATTTGCCTTCTGACATAGCTGTTTGTGCAGCAGCTGTTGGCGATTTCAAAGTTGATAAATTTAATAATGAAAAAATTAAAAAAACAGGAGATAATTTAAATTTAGAACTTAGTGAAAACGTTGACATTCTAAAATCAATTGGTACTAGAAATTCTAAAAGACCAAAATTAGTTATTGGATTTGCAGCCGAAACAAATAATTTAATTGATAATGCAACAAAAAAACTTAACTCTAAGGGCTCTGATTGGATTATTGCTAATGATGTATCAGGTGGAAAAGTAATTGGAAAGAATCACAATGAAATATGCTTAATATCTAATCGAGGTATTGAAAATTGGCCGAAAATGACTAAATCAGATGTAGCTAAAAAACTATCTCAAAAAATTGTGAATTACTTTTCTCATTAAATAATTAGATGAATAAAAATAATGTTTTAATTAAAAAGCTTAATAGTAATAGCTTTGAACTTCCGAAATACCAAACTGAAGGATCGGTTGGCATGGACTTGTCAGCCTTCATAGGATCTGACATTGTAATTAAACCCAATGAAAGAGAGCTAATCCCTACTGGAATAGCGATAAGCTTACCTCAAAATATTGAAGGACAAGTGAGGCCTAGATCTGGTCTTGCATTAAAATATGGTATTACAGTATTAAATACTCCTGGAACTATCGACTCAGACTATCGTGGAGAAATAAAAGTAATACTTATCAATCATGGAAAAGATGATTTTTTAGTTAAAAATAATGATCGAATAGCTCAGTTGGTTTTCAGTGAAGTAGTCAAAGTCTCTCTTAATGAAGTTAATGATTTAGATCAAACTTTAAGAGATCAAAAAGGTTTTGGCTCTACAGGCAAATAATATCAAATATAAATGTTTCTCATTTTAGGTGATCAACTATTCCCGCTAAAGTATTTACAAGAATATAAAAAAGATTTTTTTTATATGGCTGAGGATATTGGTCTTTGCACTCATGAAAAGTACCATAAGCATAAGCTAATACTTTTTCTGAGTGCTATGAGATCGTATCGCGATGAGCTTATTAGCAACAAATTTAATGTCATTTACAATGATATTAATCAAAATAAAAATTTATCGTACACAGATAAAATAGAAAAAATAATAAAAAGTAAAAAAGTAAAAAAAATAACTACTTATAAAATTTCAGATCATTTTTTTGATGTTATCTTAAAAAAAATTTGTAAAAAATTAAATGTTGAACTTGTGTTAATACCTAACCCAATGTTCCTAACAAAGCAGGATTTAAAAGAAAAGTTTTTTGAAAAAAATAGTAAACCTTTTATGGGAAATTTTTATAAACAGCAAAGATCTGACTTAAATATACTTATGAATGGAAAAAATCCTGAAGGAAGCCAATGGTCTTATGATGATTTAAATAGAAAAAAATTACCAAATAAAATTTTAATCCCAGAGATTAAAAAAGTATCAGAAACGTTAAATACAAAACATACAAAAATAACAATTTCTAAACTTTTTCATGACCACCCAGGATCTGTAGAAAATTTTAATATTCCAACCACAAGAAAACAGGCATTATCTTGGCTTGATGATTTCTTAAAAAATAAATTTTCTCTTTTTGGGGACTATGAAGATGCAATATCAAAAAAGGGGCATGTTTTATTTCATAGCTTACTTAGTCCTCTTTTAAATATTGGGCTTATAACTCCAGATGAAGTGGTAACTAAGGCAATTAAATTTGCTAAAGATAAAAAAATAAAAATAAACAATACCGAGGGTTTTGTAAGGCAAATTATTGGATGGAGGGAATTTATTAAAAATGTCTATGATTACCACGGTAATGATATGAAAAAATCAAACTTTTGGAGACATAAGTTAAAAATGAAAAAAAGTTGGTATGATGGTAGTACAGGGATAGAGCCTCTTGATCATTCTATAAAGGAAATAAATAAGCATGGATATGCTCACCACATTATTCGATTAATGCTGATTTCAAATATAATGAATCTATCAGGCATTGATCCCAAAGAAATATTTAAATGGTTCATGGAAATGTTTATTGACTCAAGTGATTGGGTGATGACACCAAATGTTTTTGGCATGGGAACATTCAGTGATGGGGGAATTTTTGCAACTAAACCTTATATTTGTGGATCAAACTATTTATTAAAAATGAGTGATTATAAAAGAGGTGATTGGTGTGAGGTTGTCGATGGTCTATATTGGCAATTTATAGAAAAGAATAAAAAATATATTAAAAGTAACCATAGATTATCGATGATGGCACACTCTCTAGCAAAGATTGACCCTGAAAGAAAGAAAAGAATATTTTCTAAAGCAAATAAATTTATAAAAGAAAATACTTATTAATTAATCTAAATCTTCAATTAGAGATAACCTTGTTTCAGAGGACATGACTGTAGTATGTAGATACTCCTGGTGATCAGTGCCTAATTCAACTTTTGTATCACTTTTTTTAAAGTTATTAATCTGATCCTCATTCATATGAAAATGAAGAAAGTGTACTGATGAAGTTTTTCCGTATGCATCAGTTCTTTCAGTATCGCCTTCAGGTGTAGCGAAAACTTTTTCACCATTGATAGCAATAAAAATTAAATTCTCAACACCTCCCAGCTGACTAAGTACATTTTTTCGTGTGATTGGACTATCAATTTCAAACATAAATGTAGCAACAATTTCTTTACCTTGAGGAATAAGTGGATTGTAAGCCTCCATTTCGTCTTTTAATTGTTCATCTCCCCCTTTTTCAATATAAAGCATTTCTTGAATTTGAGACTTCATAGTATAATAATTTTCAAAGTAAAATGTTGCATGAGGCCCTAAACTTACACGCCTATTTTTTTTAATTGCTACTAAATTTTTCCTTAAAGATTTACGTTCTGCTTTATACTGCTCAACAGATAATATATCTGTTGGTTCTATTCTCTTATTTTTATATGACATACTCTCTCCAAAATTTGATTATAGGTTATAAGATTTTGATAAAATTTCGATTGGATGCATTGATATTATTTCTTCTTCTGTGTTTTCATTCAAAAGACCATCGAGGTGCTTACTTGCTAAAGGACACTCAGAGACAACATACTTAGTTTTCTTATTCTTTATTTGTCTTGCTGTTGTTTTTCCATATTTTACTGCAGCTTTTCTGGTATCTTTCATTACTCCAAAGGTACCTCCATGGCCTGCACACCTTTCAACTACATCGACTTTTGTTTCTGGTAGATTTCTCAACATTTCTAAAGCTTTGTTTCCCATATTCTGGGCTCTAGCATGACAAGAGTTGTGTACTGTTATACCTCCATCAACTTGACTTAAACCATTTGTTAGACCTTCTTTTTTTGATATGTCAGAAATATACTGATCAATGTCATAAGTATGCTTAGATAGTTTTTTTATTTTTTCATTTTCAGGATTCAATAAGGGCCATTCAAATTTCAACATTAGACCACAACTTGCAGTCAAAGTAACAATATCATAACCGTCATCAATTAATTTACATAACTCATTTGAAACAAGCTCTGACTGTTTAACAACTTTTTCATGCTGTGACTGCTCTAAGTAAGGCATGCCACAACAACCAGGATAAACAGGTTTAACTTCAACGCCATTATGTAATAGGACCTTTTCAGCGGCGACACCTACTGATGTATTGTTATAATTTACATAGCAAGTTGAATAAATTGCAACTTTTCTTCCAAATGCTGGTGCATCTTTATTTATATCTTTTGTAATATCCTTAGATTTTTGAATATAAGTTTTTTTTTCAAATTTAGGGAGTTCTGCGTTTTGATCAATACCTGTTAAAGTTTGAAGAGGTTTTCTGGTAATTAAATTTTTTTTATCTGAACCCCAGTTTGCAATGGAAGGTGCGATACTAGCAATTTTTGCGTTTCGATCAATCTTGGCAAGTTCTTGGGGTATCTTATTAAGTTGACCCTTCGTCTTTTGAAGAGTTCTATATCTCAACATTAGATGTGGAAAATCAATATTAAATTCATGCGGTGGTACATATGGACACTTAGTCATAAAGCACATGTCGCATAACGTACACTTATCAACCACTTTTGGAAATTCTTTGGAGTCTACACTTTCTAAATCCTCATTTTTTGACTCATCAATAAGGTCAAATAATGTTGGGAAAGACTCGCACAAATTAAAGCACCTTCTGCAGCTATGACATACTTCAAATTGTCTACGCATTTCAGCATCAAGTGCTTCTTCATTTAAATACTCGGGATTTTTCCAGTCTACAACGTCTCGTGTAGGAGCTGAGAGGCTTCCCTCTTTATTATCTGTCATGTAATTAAATTGAGAGGTTGAAAACTCAACCTCTCAGTTAAAAAAAACTATTCGATAGAGTCTAAAGTTTTTTGAAATTTACCTGCATGAGATTTTTCAGCTTTAGCTAGCGTCTCAAACCAATCAGCAATTTCATCAAAACCTTCTTCTCTAGCTGTTTTAGCCATTCCAGGGTACATATCAGTATATTCATGAGTTTCACCAGCAATAGCAGCCTTAAGGTTATCTTCTGTTGATCCAATAGGTTCTCCAGTGGCAGGATCACCAACCTCTTCCATGAATTCTAGATGACCATGAGCATGACCTGTCTCACCTTCTGCAGTAGATCTAAATACAGCAGCTACATCATTATGTCCTTCAACATCTGCTTTTTGAGCAAAATAAAGGTATCTTCTGTTAGCTTGACTTTCACCTGCAAAAGCAGCTTTTAGATTATCAAGAGTTTTACTTTCTTTTAATGAAGTCATAATTAATCTCCTAAATTGATTATAGTTCACATATATAAATTTAAACTAGAATGTCAATAGATTAGAATAATTCTAAACTGAGATTGATAACTATTATCAATAACTTAGTTATCTTCTAAGTGAGCAATAAGCTCTACATCTTTGATTTGCTTACCTTTAGGGGCCTTGGGTAATCCATGAATTTTTATTTTATCTTTTGGAATATCAATTAATAATTTTTCATTGTCAGAATAGAAATGATGATGAGGGTTAGTATTTGTATCAAAATAAACCTT
>Ga0163111_10000641_pt1 | contig 21056 bp, 19 predicted proteins | sample CRUFie1St18metaG_FD_109645 | JGI IMG/M metagenome (GOLD analysis project Ga0163111, IMG submission 109645) | Marine microbial communities from the Costa Rica Dome - CRUD Field 142mm St18 metaG | ecosystem: Environmental > Aquatic > Marine > Oceanic > Photic zone | place: Costa Rica: the Eastern... | reverse complement strand
GTCGACCTCTTTAGCCGTGATAGCCAATTGCACCGCGCCGATGGCTTGGCTAGCCGGGTGATTAGTCAAAAGCGGTCGTGCGTGGTGATAGGCTCGGGCGCGAAATTCAGCAGTGGCGCTGAGGTCGCCAAGCAGCCTGCAATGCAATGCGCTGGCCTGCATGCGTGAGCCACCCCCGGCGACACCATTCGGGTCGAATAGCTCTACGTCGATGCCCTGATCAGCAAGCTCTCGGGCCACTGCGCAGCCGGCGATTCCAGCTCCAAAGATTCGTACCTGCTGAGGTGGCTCGAAGCGCTGACACTGGCTTGAGACATTGAAAACGCCAGCCAAACTTTCACGTTTGCGTGGCCGCTGATCTACCCTGCGCATGGTAAAGCCGACTTCGGCGAGACCCCGGCGCACTTGGCCAGATGCCGTGAACGTGCACACGCGGGTTCCTGTCATCGAGGATGCGGCGATCGCGGCGAGTACCTCGGGTTGCCACATGGCGGGATTTTTCCGCGGGTCGAAGCCGTCAAGAAACCAGGCGTCGATAGGTTGTTGCTGGCGCTCATTAAGATCATGCAGGCCGGTCAAGGCATCACCGTGATATACGCTCAGATGTACCCGGCCGTTAGCAAAGCTGCGTCTATGCCAACCTGTCAGTAGGGGCGGTGCCGCCATAGCCAGTTCTTTGAATAAGGGTTGCGGTCGTTGCGCGCTGAGCCTCAGCCAGTCTGCCTCAGTCAGCGGGTGCGCTTCAAAGGCAATGTAGTGCAAGCGCTTATGTGGCTGTGCCAGCAGTGCTTGGGCACACAGCGCAAAATTCAAACCGGTACCAAAACCCAGTTCGGCCACCTGTAGGCATGCGCCTAAATCGTCGCGGTCTAAGAGAGAGCTGGGTTGCAGAAAGACCCGCTGGAATTCTTCGAGGCCGTCATCGCTGTAATAAATATCGTCGTAGCGCGGCGCAAAGGGCTGATTGCCACGCCAATTTAAAAGCGCGGGTTCGATAGCCTCAGGATTCACGACTCGTCGAGGGTTGCATAAGGTCTTGTTGGGTCGGTGATCCAGCCGCTCCAAGAATCGGCGTAGAGGGCGGGTTCTGGCAGACCTGCGATTCGCGCGGCAAGAATGTTATGCGTGGCGGTAACCCCAGAGCCGCAATAACATACGACATTGTCGCTGTCAGCGAGTACCGCAAAGCGTGCCGCCAATGCTGCTGGTGCTTTGAATGTGCCGTCGGCATTGAGGTTAGCGCTAAAGGGTAGACAGATTGCCCCCGGAATATGTCCCGCTACCGGATCGATAGGTTCCTCTTTACCCGCGAAGCGTTCTGGGCTGCGCGCGTCCACCAGTTGCGGCCGCATATTTACCGGTTGCTGTATTGCGCTCAACACTTGGTCGCTACTGTATAGCCGGGTTAAAGGCGTTTGCTGAGTAAAGTTGCTGATCTCAGCTGGTGTCACTGCGCCGGTCTGCAAGGCATGTGGCCATTGGCCGAGGCCACCGTCGAGTACAGCAACATGCTCATGGCCTAACCACCGCAGCATCCACCACGCGCGCGCAGCAAAGCTGCCGCCAGCGTCGTCGTAGACCACAATTTGCGCATCATTACGTAAGCCTAGAGCGCGCACCTGATTAAGCCATTGTTGCTGGGTTGGCAGCGGGTGGCGGCCATGCTCATTTGGCGCTACCGAGAGCACGGTATCCAGATCTAGATGGCGTGCGCCGGTGATGTGCCCTCGGAGAAAAGCATTTGCGCCCCAAGCGGGATCGCCGAGTTTGGCTCGACAGTCCAAAAGTTGCACGGTATCGATGTGTTGTGCCAGTTCATCGCTAGAGATCAGCAATTGAAACATTGCACTGGCGCTCACATTTGCTCGACGACGTCGATGCCTAATAGATCTAAGCCTTTCTGTAGCGCGATGCCGGTACTCTTAGCAAGCACCAGACGCCGAGTTCGCTGGGCATCGTCACTGCCCAGGATCGGACATTGCTCATAGAAAGTGGTGAATCGTGTTGCCAGCTCGTATAGGTAGGCACAGAGATAATGTGGATAGCCTTCATCAGCAACCTGTTGCAGCACGTCATTGAAAGCGGCGATATATACCGCCAAGCGGCGTTCCGGTTCATCTTCGGCAATAGCCTCGCGCGGCAACTGCGCTGGATCCACCTCAGCTTTACGCAGCACGCTTTGAATACGACTGTAGGCGTACTGCAAGTAAGGTGCTGTATTACCGTCAAAACTAAGCATTTGATCCCAATCAAATACGTAATCGCTGGTACGGTTTTTCGACAGATCGGAATACTTAACAGCACCGAGCCCGATAACCTTTGCCAATTGTGCAAGCTGGCCGGGCTCGATGTCGGGGTTTTTCTCACAAACCAAGGCTGCTGCGCGGCGTTCCGCCTCATCCAATAGATCGGCGAGTTTAATGATGCCGCCCTGGCGGGTTTTGAATGGTTTGCCGTCTTTGCCCAGCATGGTGCCAAAGGGCAGATGTTCCAGTTGTAGAGCTTCTGGGGCAAAACCTGCAGCCCGAGCGACAGCAAAAATTTGCTTAAAGTGCAGTGACTGTCGCGCATCAACGAAATACAGCACTCGGTCAGCCTCTAACCTCTTGGCACGGTGCGATATCGCCGCTAAGTCGGTGGTGGCATAAAGATAACCGCCGTCCGATTTCCGCACGATCACGGGCTGGATGTCGCCTTCTTTGTTTTTGAACTGATCTAAGAATACACAGTCGGCACCATCTGATTGTTGCAGTAACCCAGCGCTATCCAGTGCGTCAATGACGCCAGCTAGGTCATCGTTATAAGCGCTTTCGCCCATGATGTTATCGGCGCTTAAGGTGATGCCTAACCGATCGTATATGTCTTGGCAGTGCGACATAGATATGTCGATAAATTGTTGCCACTGTTGCAGCGCGTTGGCATCACCCGACTGCAGAGCCACGACGGCGCGGCGGCTGCGTTCGCGGAAGTCCTCATCTTCGTCAAAGCGCTGTTTAGAGGCTCGGTAGAAATTCTCTAAGTCAGCTAACTTGTCGGAGGCATTGCCCGAGTCTTCGAGGTAGGTGAGCAGCATGCCAAACTGAGTGCCCCAATCGCCGACATGATTCTGACGAATCACGGTGTGGCCTAATGCTTCTAATACCCGAACAACACAGTCGCCAATAATGGTTGTGCGCAGGTGCCCGACATGCATCTCTTTTGCCAGATTGGGCGCGGAATAATCGACCACCACGGTTTGTGCGGTCGCACAAGTATCGATGGCAGTAGCTAACGAGGGCGCGACAAAGCTTGGCGCCAGCGTGATGTTAATAAAGCCAGGTCCAGCCACCTCCATGGCACTAACCATGGCAGCGAAGTCTGAGTCGCCACTCAATTTGGCGATAACGTCTGTAGCAACGTCGCGTGGGTTGAGGCCTGCGCGTTTGGCCACAGCCATCACGCCATTGGCCTGATAATCGCCGAATTCGGGTCGACTGGCTGCTTGGATTACGGCCGGGCCTTGCAGGCCCAGATCAGCAAAGGCAGCTTCAATCTGCTGGGTTAGAAGCGCTTTTATATGCATAGGATATTGCTTGGACTAGTCGAGAGTCCGTACCTGATCTGCTTGCACGCCTTTGTCGTGATTGACCACAACAAAGGATACGGCTTGGCCGTCCTTCAGGTTGGCGCGCTGGCCCTCGTTTGAGCCAACAATGCAGCGCTGGTGGACGAATATTTCCTCGCCAGATTCGCGCACAATAAAGCCATAGCCCTTAGTGCGGTTGAACCATTTCACCGTGCCATTCTCGCTTGGTCCACTGGCTTGTGGGGCTCTGCGTTTATTGGCGGAGTCTGGCTTGGCGGTACTGTTGGTATCGCTTTTACCATTACTGTTTGAGTTGTTGCGGCCGCGTTTTTCATCGTTGTTACGTCGACCTTTGCTGGCGCGGTTACTGCGTGAATTACGAGTGTCTTTTCGCGCCCCATTGCGTTGGCGTTTGGGGCCTGTATCAGAAGCCGCTAGTCGAGCATTGAAGAGGCCGTTAATAAACAGAGCGGCCGCTACCGCTACCGCCAGGGCCAGATAATTGTCTTGATTCGGAAAAAACTTGCTCATGGCCTCTACCACAATATAGGTGAGCAGGAGGGCGCTGGCCAAGGCGATAAGAAATGTACGCATAGAGATTAGCTAATTGGTAAAAAACGCGATTGTAACTCAATCGAGTATTAGATGGGTGCTCGGGCAGTGCCGTTGATCGGGTTTATAGCAATTTTGTGGCGACGATAATGATCGTCTCTTCCGGCACCGCGACCATACCCATGCGCAGATGGGTATCTGTGAGTTCAATCGTTTCAATGACGTCCAGTCCGTCAACGACTTTGCCGAATACGGTGTAGCCGGGTTGGCCTGGCTGGGCATCAAGGTGTGGATTGTCGCGCACATTTATAAAGAACTGGGTATCTGCTGAATCTGGATCGTTCAAACGCGCCATGGCGATGGTGAGGCGTTGATTCTTCAAACCGTTAAACGATTCATTTTCGACGCGGCGCTCGCTCGCTTTGTAGTTCAGGTCGCCGTCATAGCCGCCGGCTTGAATCATGAAGTTAGGAATCACTCGATGGAAGACTAAGCCCACATAAAACTCTTCTTCCACCAACGACAAAAAATTTGCGACATGTTTCGGCGCAAACTTAGGCAATAGCTCGATTTCAATAGCCCCTTTATTTGTCACCAAGCTAACCCGGGGATTGTCCTGGGCGTGAGCAACCCCGTGGAGGGCCCAGAGGAATCCGGCCAGTAATATCGTTGGCCTAGTTGTGGCTCTGAATAGCATCAGTAGGCTCATCCGTTGCCCCTGTTTGTGTCGTTAAGGATGCTGACGTAGGCAGCGATTGTTTTACTGAAACCGTCGTTTAGCGCTTCGCAAATAATTGCATGGCCGATAGAAACCTCGGCAAGTCCGGGTAAGTTGGCGAACAACGGCAGGTTTTGTTGGTCTAGATCATGGCCAGCGTTGATGCCCAAACCGACCTTAAGAGCAGCCTCCGCCGCTTCGGCAAATGCGCGGTAACTCGCCTGAGTACGCGGATCATCCTGTCCGTATTGCCAATACAGGTGGGCATAGGGCCCGGTATAAAACTCCACCCGATCGGCGCCGTGCTCGGCGGCCGCAGCCATTTGCTCAACCACAGGATCCATAAATAAGCTGACCCGGGCACCGGCGCTTTTGCACTGCACAATGTCTGCGCTTAACTGGGGTTGCGCTACCGATAAATCCCAACCGTGATCCGAAGTCAGCTGGTCATCACTATCGGGCACTAAGGTGGCTTGGGCCGGTTTGGCAGCTGTGACTAGTTCAATAAAACCGGGATAGCCGTCGCCGTTCGCGGCGGCCTGAGGATTGCCTTCAATATTGAATTCGATGTCAGGGTGGTCGCGCCGCAACATGGTCGCCAGTTCAGGCACGTCGGTGGCCCGAATATGCCGTTGGTCTGGCCGTGGGTGGACGGTAATGCCTTTGGCACCTGCAGCTATGGCCAGTTGTGCAAACTCGATCACGCTAGGCCGCTGACCTTCGCGTGAGTTGCGCAATAGCGCAATTTTATTAAGGTTAACGCTCAGTACAGTCATCAGCCTTCTCTAAGAATCGTTAGCTTCAGGATTGTCGATTGCCGATTCCGACAATGCGCCGGTGGCTACTAGATAGCCAACAGTGAGCACAATAAATACCAGCTGTAGGCCCATGAGTCCGGCGAATTTGAATGTTACCCAGACGTCCATAGAGAAATTTTCGGCCACCCATAGATTCAGGCCGGCACAGCTGAGGAATGCAATGGACCAGCCATAGGTAAGGCGAGTCCAATTGGCATCGCTCAGTGTCATTGCCTTGCCCAATAGTTTTTGCAGTAAAAATACTTTGTTGAACCACAGCGACCCCAACAGAGCGGCGGCGAATAAGCTATAGATGATAGTGGGCTTCCATTGGATAAAGGCTTCGTCGCGCACAATCAGAGTTAACCCTCCAAGCACCATGCTGACCCAGAATGTGAGTTTTAGCTCGTTACCAATGGGTTTACGCAACAGTTTGTAGGCCAAGAGTTGCAGGGTGACGCCGATCATTAAAACCGCGGTGGCGATAAAGATGTCGCCGCTGACAAAATATGCGATAAGGAAGGCTAAGACCGCAGCGTAGTCGATAAGTTGTTGCATGAAGCTGATCCAAATGTGACAGCGCATGGTAGAGGAATTTACGCTGGCGATCATCCAAGATCCGGCTTCGGAGAGACTATGACTCAGCGACTAGATGTTCATCCCACTCACCCTCAGGCGCGTTTGCTAAAAGTTGCGGCCCAGGCGCTGCATCAGGGCGAATTGATTGCCTATCCCAGTGATACGACCTACGCGTTAGCCTGCCATGTCGGCGACAAGGCGGCGATGGAAAAACTCATACAGCTGCGGCAGCTGGAAAAGAATCATCAGTTCACCCTAGCCTGCCGCGATCTCAGCGAGCTCAGCACCTATGCCCGAGTGGAGAATACGGATTATCGGCTGCTCAAGCGTAATACGCCGGGGCCGTTTACATTTATATTGCCTGCCAGCAAGGAAGTGCCAAAACGCTTAGTGCACCCGAAGAAGCGGACGATCGGCCTGCACATTCCAGATCACCCGGTTGCCCAGGGACTATTGGAAGCGCTGGAGGAGCCGATGCTCACCAGTACCCTGCGCTTACCCGGCGATGCAACGTGTTTGCAAGAGGGCGACGAGATCGTCGCGCGGTTAAAGAGCCAGATCGCGGTGGTGCTGGACAGTGGCGCGTGTGGAATCGAGCCCTCCACAGTAGTGGATCTGACTCAGGGTGAGGTAGAGGTGGTGCGCCAAGGGGTCGGTGAATTGGTTTAGCGGCATTCGTGCGCCATCAATTGTGGAAAATTCTGCCATCCAATGGCCGCTGCCCCTATAATGGGCGAGTTATTTTTGTTTAGGGCGCTCGCTTGAGCAGCAACGATTCGAATCAAAGGGTGCTTTCTGGAATGCGGCCGACCGGCCGCTTGCATCTCGGCCACCTCCACGGCGTGTTAAATAATTGGGTGCGCTTGCAGCATGAGTACGAATGCTACTTTTTTGTAGCGGACTACCATGCCTTGACCACCAATTATGAACACGCTGAGAGTATTGAACAGTTTACCTATGACACGGTGGTGGATTGGTTGGCCGCCGGGATAAATCCGGGTGCGGCTACGGTATTTGTGCAGAGTCGCGTGCCTGAACACGCAGAGCTGCATTTGTTGTTATCAATGATCACACCGCTGTCGTGGTTGGAACGGGTGCCGTCGTATAAAGATCAGCAACAAAAATTGTCGGATCGCGACCTGGCCACTTACGGTTTCCTCGGCTATCCGTTGCTGCAAGCAGCCGACATTCTAATTTATCGCGCGGGATGGGTACCTGTTGGCGCTGATCAAGTTGCTCACGTTGAACTTACTCGCGAGGTGGCGCGACGTTTCAATCATGTATACGGGCGCGAGCCCGGATTCGAAGAGCATGCCGAGGCTGCGATTAAGAAGATGGGCAAGAAGGCGGCACGGCTGTATGTGAATCTACGCCGCGAGTTTGTCGAGCGCGGTGATGCTGAGGCGCTGGAGCGCGCCCGTGCGCTGCTGGCAGAGCAACAAAACTTGTCCATCGGAGATGCCGAACGATTGTTTGGATACCTCGAAGGCAATGGCCGTATCATTCTGCCAGAGCCGCAATCGCTGCTTGCGGAGCAGCCGAAGATGCCCGGATTGGACGGCGAAAAAATGTCCAAATCCTATAATAACTACATCTCGTTACGTGAAGCGCCGGACTCGGTTGAGCAGAAAATCCGCACTATGCAGACGGATCCCGCGCGGGTGCGCAAAACAGATCCGGGCGACCCTGAACAGTGTCCAGTATATGCGCTGCATCAGGTGTATTCGGACAAAGCAACACTGGAATGGGCCGCACAAGGCTGCCGTAGCGCCGCCATGGGCTGCATAGATTGTAAGGGCCCGTTGATCGACAGTGTCAATGCAGAGCAAGAGATTATTCGGCAGCGGGCACAGCAGTTTGATGAGGACGCTGATCTGGTCAATACGATCATTCAGGAAGGCTCGGAAAAGGCCCGCAGTATTGCTCGGGAAACTCTAGATGATGTGCGTGAGGCCATTGGCATCAGCCATCGCTAAATCTGTGGGGTCTTTACCCACGATGCGAAAGCACTAGCGCGGGAGCACTAGCATGGAAGCAGAGATTGAAACCGAAGCCCACCCAGGAGCGGCAACCCCAAGCCATCTGAGCCAGGCCCGACAAGAAGATCAAGAAACCATCGCCTGGGTCGCTGGCGAATCGGTCAAACAGTTACCTACCGATTTGTATATTCCACCAGAGGCGCTGGAGGTGTTCCTTGATACCTTCGAGGGCCCGCTGGATCTGCTGTTGTACCTGATCCGCCGTCAGAACCTGAACATCTTGGATGTCAAAGTGGCAGTAATTACTGCCCAGTACATGGAATACATCGAATTGATGCAGGCCTTAGAGCTGGAGCTGGCCGGCGAGTATCTGCTGATGGCAGCGATGTTGGCAGAAATTAAGTCGCGGATGCTGTTGCCGCGTCCAGAGGCAGATGACGAAGAAGACGATCCGCGTGCCGAGTTAATTCGTCGCCTACAGGAATACGAACAGATCAAGACCGGTGCCGAACGCCTCGATGAAGTACCCCGGGTAGAAAGGGAACTTTTCGTCGCCGGGGCGAACAAACCTGAACTTGTGCGTCAGCATGCGGACCCTGATGTGGACTTCCGTGAAGTGCTGCTGGCCATGGCCCACGTGCTTCGCCGTGCAGAAATGTTCACTGAGCATGAAATCCAGCTAGAGCCGCTATCGGTGCGTGAGCGCATGGGCAACATACTCAATCGGGTTAAACAAACCAGCGAATTTGTGCCGTTTCAAGAATTATTTGCGGTGGAAGAAGGGCGGCTCGGTGTTGTGGTCACATTTTTGGCAATCATGGAACTGGTGCGTGAATCACTGCTGGAATTCCAGCAGGCTGAAGCGTTTGCGCCAATCCATGTGCGCGCAGGTACTGGTGCTGTTCAGGGTGGGCCTTTGGCTGACTTTGCGGCAATCGACGCTCAATACTCCGGTCAAGATGCGTCTGCGGAGGAGGATATTTCGTGAGCACAGAAGTTGAAGAATTAGCGGCCGAAAAAGTCGCGCAGATCATTGAAGCTGCGTTACTTGCGGCCGAGGGTCCGGTGACAGTGGATGGGCTGTTTAAGCTGTTTCGCGATGGCGAACTGGGTGCAGAAGAGGGGCGTAAAAAAGTTCGCCAGGTAATCAAAGATCTGCAGGCAAATAATAGCGAAAGAGGCATTGAACTGGTGCAAGTGGCGTCGGGCTATCGATTTCAGGCGCGCCAAGATCTGAGTCCCTGGGTCAGTAGGCTGTGGGACGAAAAACCACCGCGCTATACCCGGGCGTTGTTGGAAACGCTGGCGATCATTACCTACAAGCAGCCGGTGAGTCGTGGTGATATTGAGCAAATCCGTGGCGTCGGCGTTAGCCAGAATATTATGCGCACGCTGTTGGAACGAGAGTGGATAAAAATTGTCGGACAGCGCGAAGCGCCAGGCCGCCCTGCGATTTATGGTACGACTAAGGCGTTCTTAGATTATTTCGGAGTGCGCAGTTTGGATCAGTTGCCGCCGTTGGATGAAATACGCGAAATGATTGAGCCGGTTATCGAGGCTGAAAAAGCCGCAGCTGAGGCGGCCGCCAACGCAGCGTCCGCGAGTGCAGAAAATTCAGTCACTGAGGTAGACACTGTGGCTGAGGAAGTGGCCGCGAGCCCCGAAGAACCAGCAGTTGCAGACGACATTACCGCAGGGCAGCCTGCAGACTCTGAAGCAACCGACAGCAGTGCAGTGCAACACGCCGCACCCGCTGAGGACGTGTAGCGTGGCGCCCCAGCAATCGCAAGCGGACCAAGGCGACGGTGAAAAACTGCAGAAGGTATTAGCTGCGCAAGGACTCGGGTCGCGCCGCCAGATGGAAAACTGGATTACCGAAGGTCGTGTCAGCGTCAACGGTACCCTCGCGCATCTAGGACAGCGGGTCTCGGCAGCGGATCAACTTGAAGTTGATGGTCAAAGACTCGGTGACCGGCGCGCCAATGCGCCGCAAATTTTGTTGCTGAACAAGGCCGGTGGCACGGTATGCAGTCGCCGTGATCCGGAGAAGCGGCCGACTATTTTTGATCAGTTGCCGCGTTTACGAGAGGGGCGCTGGATAACAGTGGGCCGTTTGGATATGGCGACAACAGGTTTGCTGCTACTTACTAATGATGGCGAACTTGCCCACAAATTAATGCACCCCTCTACTGGGATGGATCGGGAGTACGCCGTACGGATTAACCGCAAGCTCGACGACGACGCATTGCAGCAACTGCTTAGTGGGGTGGTAGTAGAAGGCGAACAAATGCGCTTCTCTGATATTCGCTATTACAACGGCAGCGAAAATAATTTTTGGTACCACGTGGCGCTGATGGAAGGTAAGAACCGCGAGGTTCGACGTTTATTTGATGCCGTGGGTGCCACGGTCAGCAGGCTCAAGCGGGTGCGTTATGGGCCAGTGATTTTACCGTCGTGGCTAACCGTGGGGCAGTGGGCGTCAATGCAGTTGGACGACATACGCCGCCTATATAAGTTGCTGCGGATGCCTACGGCCAAAAGTGTGGATTCTCAGGCCGCGCAGCGGCTCAAGCGCTCAAAAGTAGCTAAAACCAGTTGTTTGGTGCCTTACCCAGATTTGCCGGAGCGCTAATTAAGTCAGCCATGAGCGGGCGTCCAACTGTGCCCCGGTAGCAGGCAGAGGATGCTTTATCAGGTCAGGTATTAAGCTCCCCGCGAGCAAGAAGAAAAACAGGCCCATATGCTTTTCCGGGATTGGTAGGGTTTGCGGATCCTCCAACGGATAAGCCTCACGCCGCATAGCGGTGCGAGTGCCTCCGGGGTTAACGCTATAAACGCGTATTTTTCCGGCTGTTTCGGTTTCGTCAGCGAGAATTTGACTGAGGCCTTCCAAGGCAAATTTTGATGCCGAATAGGCGCCCCAATAGGCACGGCCTTGGATGCCGACACTGGACGAAACATGAATCACACAGCCGGGGTCGCCTTGATCGAGTAAGTCGAACAGCCCCTGATTCAACATGAATACCGCATTCACATTAGTCTGCATCACCGTCTGCCATTGGTCGGCGGGGTAATGCACAAGCGGAATCTTCGGCCCCAGCATGGACGCGCAGTGCACGAGGCCTTGCAGGCTGCCGTAGTGGCCGCTGATTGACTCGGCCAAAGCGCTTACGGTGTCGGTATCCAATTGCGCTAAATCGCAGGGCACGATCACAGGATCGGTGGACGTATGTTGTTTGATCCAATCGAAAACCGCCTCTAATTTCGTGCGGGTTCGGCCTAATAATATGACGTCGGCGCCGAAGCACGCTAACGACTTGGCGAGAGCCTTACCGATGCCATCGCCGGCGCCGGTGACCACAATGCGTTTACCGACTAGGGTGCTAGGAGCCAGCGCTTCGTCAAGAAACGAGGGCCACGCTGCTATTTCGCTGTGTAATTCAGGGTAGTTTTCGATCGCGTTATGGGTCATAGAAGTTCTGTTCTCAAGCAGGCTTGCGTGCGTGCACGATGTAGTTAGTACTGGTGTCGTTGTCTAAACGGCAGCTGCGGGTGAGTGGATTGTAGTGCAGGCCACTGATGTCCAGCACATCCAAACCGGCGTCGCGCAACGCTTGTGCCAGTTCGCTTGGTTTAATGAATTTGGTGTACTCATGGGTACCGCGCGGCAAAATATTCAAAACGTACTCTGCGCCTAGGATTAGCATGACATAAGACTTTGGGTTGCGATTGATAGTAGAAAAGAATAAATCGCCGCCGGGTTGTGCAAGCTCTGCGCAGGCTTTCACGGTATCTGCGTAAGCTGTGACATGCTCAAGCATCTCCATGCAGGTCACTGTGCGGAATTCACCGGCGCGGTCTTGCACTAATTGCTCAGCCGTTGACTCTAGGTATTCAATGTCAACGCCCGCCTCTAGAGCATGTAGCTTGGCGACCCCGAGAGCTTTACTGGCCATGTCGATGCCCAGAGTTGCGCTGCCAGCGCTGGCCATTGACTCGCTGAGAATGCCGCCGCCGCAGCCGATATCAACGGTTGGGCCAGCGTTTAGTTCTGTGCGTTGGCGAATATAGTCGAGCCGCGCGGGATTGATGTCGTGTAGCGGCTTGAAATCGCCATTTGGGTCCCACCAGCGATGGGCCAATGCATCAAATTTTTCAATTTCCGGTGCGTCGACGTTGGCTTCGGGTTGCATATTTGTTCCTGAATAGCGGTGCGTGGCGAGGGTGTGGAAAGGCTAGCTGAGTTGCAGTTGCCAGCGCTGAGCCTTACGACACAGCTCGTCGATGTTAATCTTTTGCAATTGTCCGTCACTGACCAATGTATTGCCGGCAATCATGACGGTGGTGACCGCCGAGCCACTACTATTGTGCACAAGGCTTGCGAAAGGATCGTGAATCGGAACCATATTCGCTAGCTGGGTATTAATGGCAATTAAGTCGGCACTCTTACCGACTTCCAATGAGCCGATGTCTTGTTCTAGGCCGAGTGCGCGAGCGCCATCTAAGGTTGCCATTTGCAGCATATCCTTAGCTTGGCCTTGGGTGGGGTCGGCACTGCTATGTTTTGCCAGCATACCGGCCAGACGCATTTCGGCGAAAAGGTCCTGGGTGTTATTTGATGCGGCACCGTCGGTGCCAAGGGTGACGATAACTTCCTGGGCCTGCAGTTCGGCCACTGGACAGGTGCCGCTAGCCAGCTGCATGTTCGAGGTTGGGCAGTGCACCACACTGGCTTTGGCGGCAGCGACCATGTCGATTTCTGCTGCGGTCAGTTGGGTCATGTGCACGGTTTGCAGCCGTGGCCCGAGTAATCCTGTATCCCGCAACAACTCGACGTGGCCGTGCCCAAGTTGTTCGTGGGCTTGGGCCACCTCGCGCTGGGTTTCGTGTAGATGAATTTGCACCGCCGCTTCGAGCTCGTCTGCATACATGGCAATCTGATTCAGATGTTTACGCTCGAGGCTATAAGCGCTATGCGGCCCGAACGCGACTCTGATCAGTGGGTGATGTCGATACTCGTCGTATAACGCCATAGTTTTATGCAGTGCGTCGTCGGCGTCGCGACTCCATGACGTGGCAAAGTTGATAATCGGTGCGGTAATTTGGCAGCGCATGCCGGTTTGATGGGCAACGCGCGCCACGGTTTCTGGAAAAAAATACATGTCAGCAAGGGTAGTGGTGCCCGACAACAGCATCTCGGCAAGGGCCAGTTCAGTGCCCAGAGCCACCGCTTGGGCGTCCATGTATTTTGCCTCAAAGGGCCAAATAGCCTCCTGCAGCCATTCTTGCAGAGCCAGGCCGGCGCCAACACCGCGCATCAAGCTCATGGCTGCGTGTCCATGGGCATTGACCAGCCCCGGCAGCAAAATTTGATCTTGCAGGTGCGTATGCGCGCAGTCAGGAAATTGCTGTATCAAATCACTGATGGGTGCCACTGCAGTAATGCGACCGTCGCGTACCGCAACGCCGTGATCGGTAAGCGCAATATTGTTCGGCGCGATGGGCAATAACCATGTCGCGCTGAGAAGAAATTCTGGGGTTTGCATGGATCAAGTATAGCGTCCTGCGCGGGCGTGGTCTTGGCCAGAGTACGTGTTTTAGCAGCCGCAGCCGTGGGTCCGCGGAGGTCATTCTTAAGCGAAAAATAACCTCGCTTGTGTTAACATATTGGGCTGATTTTAACCGCGTTGATCAAGATTTATGTCCGATACGTTGCCCCCTGATTTGCCACCCGATAGTCGGGATATTTCCCCGGTAAATATCGAGGATGAACTGCGGCAGTCCTACCTAGATTACGCCATGAGCGTGATCGTTGGGCGTGCACTACCGGATGTGCGTGACGGCTTGAAGCCGGTGCATAAACGGGCTCTGTTCGCCATGAACGAGCTGAATAACACCCATAATCGCCCCTACGTAAAGTCCGCTCGTGTGGTTGGCGATGTTATTGGTAAGTATCACCCCCACGGCGACAGCGCGGTCTATGAAACGGTCGTGCGTATGGCCCAAGATTTCTCCATGCGCTATCTGCTGGTGGACGGCCAGGGCAACTTTGGCTCCATTGACGCCGACCCGCCTGCTGCGATGCGCTATACCGAAGTGCGCATGGCCAAAATGGCCTCGGAGCTGCTGGCCGATCTAGATAAAGACACGGTGGATTTCGTCAATAATTATGACGATACCCTGACCATGCCCGAAGTTTTGCCCACCCGGGTACCCAACCTGCTGGTCAACGGCAGCTCGGGTATCGCCGTTGGCATGGCCACAAACATCCCGCCGCACAATCTCACCGAAGTAACCAACGCCTGTTTGCAGATGTTGGAACAACCGGAAATTTCTGTAGATGAGCTGATGGAGCACATCCAGGGCCCAGATTTCCCAACGGGTGCGATGATTAACGGTCGTGCAGGCATTGTGCAGGCTTACCGCACCGGCCGTGGCAAGATTTATGTGCGCGCCAAGGCAGATGTGGAGACCGATAAGTCTGGACGCGACCGGATCATCATTACAGAAATTCCTTACCAGCTGAATAAAGCCCGGCTGATAGAAAAGATCGCCGAGCTGGTTAAAGAAAAGCGCGTGGAAGGCATTACAGAATTGCGCGACGAGTCGGATAAAGATGGGCTGCGGGTAGTGATTGAGTTGCGCCGCGGGGAATCTGGCGAAGTGGTGCTGAATAACCTCTACGCGCAAACTCAATTGCAGACTGTATTCGGTATCAACTGTGTGGCCTTAGTTGATGGTCAGCCGAAGCTTCTAACCTTGAAGGAAATGTTGGAAGCGTTCTTGCAACATCGCAAGGAAGTGGTAACCCGCCGTAGCTTGTACCTGCTGCGCCGAGCGCGTCAGCGCGGCCATATCTTAGAAGGCCAGGCTGTAGCCCTCGCGAACATCGACGCGGTCATAGAATTAATAAAGAGTTCGCCCTCGGCTGCGGATGCACGCGAAGCGCTAATGGAGAAGCGTTGGCATGCGCCTGCGCTGTTTGAATTACTTGAGCGCGTTGGCAGTGACGCCTGTAGACCAGAAGCCTTGAGTGAAGACTTTGGTTTTACTGGTGATCTGTACCGTCTAACCGAAGAGCAGGCCCAGGCCATTTTGGAAATACGTCTGCATCGTCTAACCGCCATGGAGCAGAGCAAGCTCATGGAGGATTATCAGGGCGTGCTTGATGAAATCGCCGACCTATTAGATATCCTTGGCTCCTATGAGCGCCTGATCAGTGTGGTTAGAGAGGAGCTGATAGACGTTCGTGATACCTACGGTGATGAGCGTCGTACCGAGATCATAGCCAGTCAACAGGATCTCTCTGACGAAGACCTGATTACCGAAGAAGAATTGGTGGTCACGATTTCCCATCAGGGCTATGCCAAAACGCAGCCGCTGGATACGTACCAGGCCCAGCGTCGCGGCGGTCGCGGCAAGGCCGCAACGTCGGTAAAGGACGAGGACTTTGTTGAACACTTAGTAATTACCAATTCGCATAATTCGCTATTGTGTTTCTCCAATCAGGGCAAGGTTTATTGGTTGCGGGTATTCCAAATCCCCCAAGGCAGTCGCGGTGCCAAGGGCCGGCCTATGATCAACTTACTGCCATTGGCCGGTGATGAGCGAATCACCGCGGTTTTACCGATTGCCGAATACACCAGTGATCACTTTGTATTTATGGCGACAGCGAACGGTACGGTGAAAAAGACGCCGTTAGAACAATTTTCGCGTCCGCGTCCAAGTGGCCTTATCGCGCTAGATCTTGAAGAAGGCAATACCCTCATCGGCGCAGCCATTACTAATGGCAGCAGTGATGTGATGTTGTGCTCAAGTGCCGGCAAGGCTGCGCGCTTTAAGGAATCCGATGTTCGAGCCATGGGTCGTACCGCCAAAGGCGTGCGGGGTATACGTTTAGCTGCCCAGCAGCGGGTGATCTCACTGATTATTCCCGAGGCAGAAGGTTACTTGCTGACCGCTAGCGAAAACGGCTTTGGTAAACGTACACCGTTGGCAGATTTCCCCATGCGTGGACGCGGTGCGCAGGGCGTAATCGCCATGCAAACCAGTGAGCGTAATGGGCAATTGGTCAGTGCCGTGCAGGTGTTCAGTGGCGACGAACTTATGTTGATTTCGAATACCGGTACATTGGTTCGTACGGATTCGGATGGTGTATCTGTTGTGGGTCGCAATACTCAAGGCGTGCGTCTGATTAATCTTAAAGAAGATGAGGTGCTCAACAGCGTTGAGCGTATTGCTGAACAAACCCTCGAGCAGGCCGGTGATGAAGGCTCGGCGGCGACAGATGACAGCCAAGTAGACAGCGACACCTCGGCGGATGCAGACGGCTAGCCTGACCGACAGTAAGCGCGAGAACCACCCAACTGACAACTAGAATCGTGGAGACAATAGTGCATCGCACTCACAATTTTTCTGCCGGACCGGCAGCCTTGCCGACCGAAGTTTTGCAGCAGGCTGCGGAAGAAATGCTCGACTACCAGAGTAGTGGCATGTCGGTGATGGAAATGAGCCATCGCAGTTCCATCTTTGTCGATATTGCCGCCCGTGCCGAGGCCGACTTGCGCGAGTTAATGGGTATCTCCGACGATTACCATGTATTGTTTTTACAGGGCGGGGCGACCGGACAGTTTGCCGGCATTCCGTTAAATCTGACCGCGCCTGGCGACACTATGGACTTTATCGATACTGGTGCGTGGTCGAAAAAAGCGATTAAAGAGGCCGGTAAGTACTGTCGAGTTAATGTCGCTGCAAGCAGCAGTGACAGTAATTACGATCACATTCCCGACCCGGCGAGTTGGCAATTGTCAGCTGATGCTAAGTTACTGCACATCTGTTCTAACGAAACTATTGGTGGGGTGCAGTTTAAAGACTTTCCTGAAAGCCCGGGCACCTTGGTTGCCGACATGTCGTCGGATATTTTGTCGCGCCCCGTGGATGTAAATCGATTCGGTCTGATCTATGCCGGTGCGCAAAAGAATATTGGCCCCGCTGGGCTCACAGTGATTATCGTCCGTAAAGATTTGTGCGGTAATGCGCGTACCGAAACGCCGACCTTCCTAGATTACGCCGTACAAGCCGATGCCGACTCCATGTCAAATACACCACCCACCTACGGGTGGTATCTGGCCGGGCTGGTATTTGCTTGGGCGAAAGCCCAAGGCGGGTTGCAGGCCATTGCGGAGCACAATGCGGCTAAAGCAAAGCTGCTTTACGATGCCATAGACGGCAGTAATTTTTATACCGCGCCGGTCCATGAGGCGGTGCGCTCAACTATGAACGTACCATTTACGCTCGCCGATGCGGCGTTAGATAAAGCATTTTTAAGTGGTGCCGAAGCACGAGGACTATTTAATCTCAAAGGGCACCGTAGTGTGGGTGGCATGCGCGCAAGCATCTACAACGCGGTACCCATGGCTGCGGTAGAATCGTTAGTGAGTTTCATGAGCGAATTTGAAAATGAGCACGGATGACGACGCGCTACAGCCGTTACGGCAGCGAATAGACGCCATTGACCAGCAACTACTAAAGCTGTTCAACGAGCGTGCCCAGTGTGCTTTAGAGGTGGGCGAAATAAAGCAGGGTCAGCCGACTGAGCAAGCGCCAGTATTTTATCGACCCGAGCGCGAAGCGCAGATACTGCGCCGTTTGCAGGGCGATAATGTTGGACCACTGTCCGACCAAGATGTGGCGGGATTATTTCGTGAGGTTATTTCCTGCTGTTTGAATTTAGAGCAGCCGCTGACAGTAGCTTACTTTGGGCCGGCGGGCACCTATACGGAAGCAGCTGCGGTAAAGCAATTCGGCCATTTCGCCAACACCCAGCCCATGGCCTCGATTGATGAAGTGTTCCGTGAAGTGGAGTCCCAAGCGGTGCACTATGGTGTCGTGCCGGTGGAGAATTCCACCGAGGGCATGGTCAATCATACCCTAGACTGTTTTCTGAGCAGCCAGTTGCGCATCTGCGCAGAGGTGGAACTACCTATTCACCACGCGCTTATGCGTTTGGAGTCTGCTGAGGGCGAGATTCGCGAAATTCGCTCTCATGCGCAAAGTCTTGCCCAATGTCGGGGTTGGCTCGACCAACACCATCCGGGCGTGCCCCGGGTCGTGGTCGCAAGCAATGCCGAAGCTGCGCGCCAAGCGGCTGCCGATCCGAGTGTGGCCGCAATTGCGGGAGAGATGGCGGCGGATCGCTATAAATTACGTATGCTTTCAACGCGCATTGAGGACCACCCGGACAACAAAACGCGCTTCTTAGTGCTGGGCAACCAGAACGTAGGGCCCAGCGGCAGTGATAAGACGTCGATATTAGTTTCTGTCCGCAACGAGCCTGGCGCATTGTTACGTGTACTAGAGCCCTTCCAGCGCTTTGACATCAGCCTTTCTAGAATTGAAACCCGGCCTGCGCGGTCTGGTGACTGGTCCTATGTATTTTTTATCGACTTTGATGGTCACCAGTCTGACCCCAATGCCACCAGTGTGATCGAAGCGATCGGTGATGTGGCGTTGGAAGTGCGGTGCTTGGGGTCCTATCCAAAAACTGTGGTGCCTGCATGATCGATAATGTTAACCAGCGTATAGCCGCCCTTCAGCCCTACAAACCGGGCAAGCCCATTGAGGAATTGGCCCGAGAATTAGGCATCAACGATATCGTTAAGCTTGCGAGTAACGAAAACCCGTTGGGTCCCTCGCAAGCAGTCACGGATGCTATTGCCGAGGCAAGCACGCAATTACCGCGGTACCCCGATGGCAGTGGTTATGAGCTAAAACAGGCGCTTGCTGAACGATTGCGGGTAGATACCACGCAGATCACCTTGGGCAATGGTTCTAATGATGTATTGGATCTGATTGCGCGAGTTGCCCTGCAGCCAGGCAGTGAGGCCATCATTGCTGAGCATAGCTTCGTGGTATACCGACTTGCGGTGACCTGCTGCGGCGGTGATCTGGTAACGGTGCCAGCGAAAGACTATGGCGCTGACTTGGATGCAATGCTTGCAGCAGTGACTGAACGCACTCGGGTAGTGTTTCTTGCCAACCCGAATAACCCGACGGGCACTTGGGTTCCAGAGGCCGCGATAGAGAATTTCTTGCAGCAAGTCCCTACAAATGTATGGGTAGTTCTGGACGAGGCGTATTTTGAATACGTGGATGAACCAGCTTACGGCAATGGTATAGCGCTACTCGATAAATACCCTAACCTCATTGTTACCCGCACCTTTTCCAAGATCTATGGTTTGGCCGCGGTGCGTCTCGGCTACAGTGTCAGCAGTGCAGCATTTGCAGATTTACTCAACCGCGCTCGGCAGCCCTTTAACGTAAATGGTTTGGCCATGGCCGCTGGTCTAGCCGCGTTAGCAGATGAGGATTACTTGCAGCGCAGTCGTACACTAAACCAGCAGGGCATGACCCAGATTACCCAAGGGCTGACAGCCCAGGGGTATTCTTACATCCCGTCCGTGGGCAATTTCGTTGCCCTCGACAGCGGTCGACCAGGTGCTGACGTATTCGGCGAACTGTTGCAGCAAGGCGTTATCGTGCGGCCGATCGCCGAATATGGATTGCCTAATCATGTGCGCGTGAGCATTGGCTTGCCGATAGAAAACGAACGATTTTTAGCCGCACTCGCAGCACTAGGGTCAGCTTGATATGACCGTACGCAACCTTGTGGTTGTCGGTGTTGGACTAATTGGTGGTTCGTTAGCCGCAGCCGCGCGGGCCAAAGGTCTTGCCGAGCGCATTATTGGTATTGAATCCAATCCACAATCGGCGAATTACGCTTTAGCACAAGGGTTAGTGGATGAGATTGTTGCTGAAGTGCCTGACGATACTGACCTGTGCGCCTTGTGCGTGCCCAGCGATTTAGTTGCTGAATGGGTGCTCAAGCTCGCAGATCATGCCGCCACGGTCATTGACGTTGGCAGTGTTAAAGCGCCCATCGTTGACGCGGTGCAAACAGCCCCATCGCCAGTGACTAACTTTGTGCCCTGTCATCCCATAAGCGGTTCGGAAAAAAGTGGTCCCACTGGTGCCGATGCTCAGTTGTTTGATGGTTGTGCGGTAGTGATCACACCGTTACCTCAGGGTGATGGGCAGCGGCAAGCCCAAACCGAGGAATTCTGGCAGCGTCTGGGAACTCGGGTGCAGGTCATGTCCCCCGCAGAGCATGATCAGACCCTAGCAGTGACCAGCCATTTGCCCCATTTGTTGGCCTTCGCCTTTATGCAGCGGGTGACCCCATCCCATACTGGGTTGACTGGTGGTGGTTTTCGCGATTTCACCCGCATTGCTGGTGCCGATCCGGAGTTGTGGTGGCGCATTCTGCGCTTAAACAAAGACTCGGTGATCGAGAGTGCGCGTCAGTTCGGTGATGATCTGCAGGAGCTTATTGCCGCCATTGAGAACAACGACAGCACGGTAGGTCTTGCCCATTTGCGCAATGCTGTGCAGAAAAAAACCTCAACGAAGACAAATGGTCATGAATAAATCCATACCGGTTTTGGCCATTGATGGCCCCAGTGGCTCAGGCAAGGGTACCTTAGCCGCTCGCATGGCCGCCGAGTTGGGCTGGCATTTGCTGGATTCCGGTGCCTTGTACCGCATTGTTGCCGCAATGGCCGTGCGACGCGGCTTGGATGTTGAGCAAGAGCAAACCATGTGCGAGTTGGCTCAATCTTTGGATATCGCGTTCCCAGACGGTCGTGTACGGGTGCATGAACTAGACCTTACTGACGAAATTCGTACCGAAGATATAGGGGTAATGGCTTCTCGGGTAGCGGCGCTGCCAGCAGTGCGCGCGGCGATTCTAGAGCTGCAACGCAACTTTGCCCAAGCGCCTGGCTTGGTGGCTGATGGGCGTGATATGG
>Ga0163111_10000640_pt1 | contig 21086 bp, 22 predicted proteins | sample CRUFie1St18metaG_FD_109645 | JGI IMG/M metagenome (GOLD analysis project Ga0163111, IMG submission 109645) | Marine microbial communities from the Costa Rica Dome - CRUD Field 142mm St18 metaG | ecosystem: Environmental > Aquatic > Marine > Oceanic > Photic zone | place: Costa Rica: the Eastern... | reverse complement strand
CACATATGAATACACAAAAGAGTGCATAGAAGAAATGAAAGCAGTCTTGAATACTGATGGTAAAATAATTTTTAACTTGTATGCAAAAGAACAATTAGTCACATTGTCTGATGTAATGACCAGAATGAATAATAAGGATATATTGACAAATGGAGAACATGTTGCAATATCTAGTGTAGGTAGTTTTGATAATTACGCTTATTGGAAAAATGCAGAAGAACTTATATACGATACAGTAATAGATGAAAATCTAAGCAGCCTGTTTTCATGTTATGATATGGATTGGTTAGTTTCAGATAGTGGTTGGACACAAAGTTATAATCACAATAATAAAATTTATACATTTACGGTAGGAAGATAATGTCAGTAGGTCAACAACCAGTCACAGCAAGTACCAGGCAACCATCGATTGGTCAATTCCAACAGCCTAATATTCGTAATCAACCATCTCCTTATATTGCAAATTCTCAGGAACCAAATATTAGGGCGGCACAACAACCCAATATTAGAGATAAACAACAACCTGTAATCAGAGATAGACAATCGCCTTACATTGCACATGCTCAAAATCCATTTATCAGAAATGCACAAGAACCTAATATTAGAAACAAACAATCGCCTTATATTGCAAGCGCACAAGAACCAAATATTAGGGCGGCACAACAACCTGCTTTCTATAGAAATCCTGTGAACGCACAAGAACCTAATATTAGAAGTAAACAAACAACATCGAACTATCAGCATCCTGTAAATGCACAAACTCCTTTTGTTAGAGACCAACAAGAACCTAATATCAGAAACAAACAAGAACCTAATATCAGAAACAAACAAGAACCTAATATTAGAGATGCAAGAAGTCCGTTTACATACAATCATAGAAGTCCATTTACATACAATCATAGGTCGCCTTTTATTTACACCGTGACTGCAAATACGCAACAACCTTATATTGCAAACGCACAAAATAATCAACCATACAATCATCGTATACCTGTGCCTTACAATCATAGAAGTCCTTTCATATATCAACACACATATTCTACAAGAAGACCTATAGGACCAGTTGCAAAAGTCAAAGGTGTGTTTATCAAAGAAGCACAAGGTGTAAGAAAAGTAGAGAAGGCATTTGTCAAAAAAGACAGTTCAACAGTCGAACAAATTCATCAATCAGTACCAACCGCTCAGTTCGGCAACTAAATTTGTATAAATAGTTATATGGCTATTATCGCAAATTTATTTATTGACCAAGGAACTGATTTCTCAATTAATGTAGATGTCACTGATGCTTTAGGTGAAGTCTTAAATTTAACTGGATATTCAACAGCAGCTCAAATAAGAAAGACATATAGTTCTTCTTCAGCAGCTGCAACATTCACTACATCTACAGGAACACCATCAGAAGGTAAAGTCACAATGTCATTAACTGATACTCAGACATCTGCTTTAGAAGCAGGAAGATATGTTTATGATTTAAACATAACTAGTGGTGCAGGAGTGACAACAAGAGTAGTCGAAGGTCAGGCAATCATAACACCAGGAGTCACACGATGAGCATAAAAGGAGTAGTTTCTAGGACTGCGACAGTCGGTGGTAAACTAACAAATACAACCAATCTAAGAGCAAGACAAATCACAATTGGTTCACAATCTGGTGTAGATTTAACTGCTAAGTCTATACAAGAATTGTCAGATGTTCAAGCATCAGAAACAGATAAAGGTCTTTTACAATACAATCAGTCGAATGATAAGTGGGAAACAACCACTGTTATCGATGGTGGAACATTCTAGTCTTATAAATAATTAAACAATCAAGGTGTCATTCAGTGGGACACGACCCTCATAGTGAGAGGACTGTTTTTTATAATGAATCATTCTCGAATAGTGCAGAGAAAACTAATTAATTAATTAAATTTTTTCGTAGGAGAAAAAAATGGCAACAGTAATTCAAATTAAAAGAAGCACAGGAGTAAGTGCGCCAGGAGTCAGTGATTTAGCTGAAGGCGAATTAGCTTATGTGCAGGATAGGTCGAATTCGGGTGCCGGCGCTAAATTATACATTGAATCAGTAGATTCAGATAACTCTACGCCACTTATACATGCTATTGGTGGTAAATACTATACAGATATACTTTCAGGTTCAACTGCAACCCCTGCCAACTTTAAAGTTGGTAATGGTTCAACTGCTGGTGCATCTTTACAGTTAATGGAAGATTCTGATAACGGTTCAAACTATGTAGCATTGAAAGCTGCCGATACAATCGGTTCTAACCTAACCCTTACATTACCATCCGCAGATGGTTCGAATGGACAAGTTCTAGGAACAAATGGTTCTGGAGTATTGTCTTTCGTTTCTACTACATCATCAATCGCAGGTGCTTCTGATACTGATATCAGTTCAGCAAGTGCTGGTCACATTCTTGTCCATGACGGAAGTGATTCTTTTGATAATGTCGCAGTATCAGGAGATGCTACACTTGCATCAAATGGTGCTTTAACAATTTCAGCAGGCGCTGTTGAAACAGATATGTTGGCTGCCGATGCAGTCACAGCTGCTAAACTTGCAGATGACGCCGTTGTCTTCGCAAACTTTGACGATGCAGTATTCGTCACTGAGTCAGAAGGCATTGGTTCAAATGATAATGATACAACATTACCAACATCAGCTGCTGTTAAAGATTATGTAGATACACAATTAACTGGTTCAGACCTTGACTTCCAAGCAGACTCAGGTGGTGCATTATCAATTGATTTAGATAGTGAAACTATGGTCTTTGCTGGAACAGCAAACGAGGTAACAACAAGTGCATCAGGTAATACCGTCACAATCGGTCTTCCTGATAATGTCACAATCGCTGGTAACTTAACTGTTAGTGGTACAACTACTACTGTTAATTCAACTACAGTGTCTATCGCTGACCCTGTTTTTGAAATCGGTGATGATAGTTCAGATGACAACCTAGATAGAGGTATTAAATTTAAGTATAACTCATCAGGTGCAAAAGTTGGTTTCTTCGGGTTTGACGATTCTACAGGCAAGTTCGTAGCTCTTGGAGCTGCAACTGATTCATCTTCAACATTCTCAGGTACAGCACTTGGTGCAGTATTCGGAACAGTTGAGGCATCAGGACTTGCTCTTTCGGGTTCAATCACATCAATAGATGGTTCTGCTCCAACAGCAGGTCAGTTGATGATTGGACATGGTACCAACGGAGATTTCGCTGCTGGAACTTTGACTGCTGGTGAAGGTATTGATGTCACAAATGCTGACGGTTCAATTACAATCGCTGGAGAAGATGCAACAACTTCTAATAAAGGTATTGCTTCTTTCTCATCAGACAACTTTACAGTTTCAAGTGGTGCGGTTTCTATCACTGCTATAGACGGCGGTACATTTTAATTAATCGTTTATAACAGGAGAAAGAAATGGCAACAGTTATTCAGTTTAAAAGAAGTTCTACACAAAATGATGTTCCTTCTACAAGTGATTTAGCACTTGGAGAATTGGCTGTCAATACTTATCACGGTAGATTTTATACCGAGAAGAATGATGGTTCAGCATCAGTTGTAGAAGTTGGGTCTGTCCCAGCTTCTTTAACTATCAATGACGCTATAACTTTCCCAACAAGTGATGGTTCAAATGGACAGGCTTTGGTCACAAATGGTTCAGGACAATTAAGTTTCTCAACTGTTGGTGGAACAGGTCTTACAATTTTCACATATTCAATTACAGGTAATACTACAAGTATAACAGGTAACGATGACTCTAATAATTCTTTAACCTACGAAGCAGGTAAAGAACAAGTCTTCTTGAATGGTGTAAAATTAGTTGATGGTGGCACAGACTATACTGCTACAAACTCAACAACTATCACATTGGCTCAAGCTGCAATCAATGGCGATGTAGTCGAAGTAGTATCTTACACAAGTGCAGACTTAGTGCAAGGTTATTACACTGCATCTTCATTTACAGCAACAACTGCTAATCAGGTATTATCTGCCAATGCAGTTGCGAATAAAGCTATCAAGTATGTTATAAATGCTACACACGCCTCAGCAGGCACACACGCCGCTGAAGTGTTGTTGATTAATGACGGAAGTAATGCATTTTTCGTTCAATACGGAGATGTTTACTCAAATTCATCGTTGTTCAGTTTAAGTGCTGATATAAACTCAGGTAATATGAGATTACTCGTGACACCTGCAAATACCAACACTACAATTGATACATTCCAGATTAGACATTCATAAGGAGGAGTAAGAAATGCCAGTCAGTAAATCATTCAAACTTGCGGAACTTATTCGTCATATTGAATATGATTCTACAGACGATGTAATCAAAACGGATAAAAGGACTCAGGATAAAAACAAGAAGAGAGGTTCAGAAACTAAGACTTCTACTTCACAATTTAATCTTGATACTTTTGCTCACGCTGATTTCAGAGCTGCTAGATACATAGTTGCAATGTCTGAGGGAACTAACTTTCACTCAACAGAGATTATGTTAGTTCACGATGGTTCCGTAGTCACATTGACCGCATACGGTACTTTGAAAGATACAACATTAGCGACATTTGATGCAGACATTAGTGGTGCGAATTTAAGGTTAAAATGCACACCAGCATCCACAAATTCGACTGTCATTAAATTTGACAGAACATTAGTAGAAGCTTAAGTAAAGCAAAAAATCGACTAAGGGGGCTTCGGCCCCCTTTTTTATATAAATAGGCATATGGCATCAAAAGTAAAATTTTTCGCAGACCTAGGAGTTCAGTCAGCACTTAATACACAAGTAGACGGCGATTTAACAGTCGCAGGAAATCTGACGGTAACAGGAACTACAGTCACCGTAAACTCGACAACAACATCAGTTGGCGACTCAATGTTCGAACTTGCGAATCAAAATACAAGTGCCGATTTAATTGATATTGGTATATACGGAAATTATAACGATGGTTTGTCAGATGGTGGTGCATCAGAATATACAGGACTTTTTAGAGATGCATCAGATTCTACTTGGACTTTATTTGATGGTCTAGAAGTAGAACCAGGAACTACAGTCAACACATCAGGAACAGGATATTCACTCGCAGATTTTAAAGCAGGTGATATAACTGCAACTACACTAACAGCTGCAAGTTTATCATATCCTACAAGTGATGGTTCTGCTAATCAAGTTCTAGTCACAAACGGAAGTGGCACACTTTCTTTTGCAGATGCAAGTGGTGGATTAGAATCAGGAACATTGACAACAACATCAACAAGTGCTACAACTTTAGATAGTATTGCAATCGCATCATACAGAGGTGCCAAATACTCTATAACAGTGTCAGACGCTACAGGAGGCGTCTATCAGATAACAGAGGTGCATGTAATACATGATGGTTCAAGTGCAAGTATAACGCAGTTTGGCACAGTCTTACAAGGTGGTTCAAGTGAACTTGGAACATTTACAGTAGATATCAATAGTGGAAATCTTAGACTTAGAGTTGCAAGCGCATCTACAAATTCAACAGTTTATAAGTTCAAAAGAATAGACCACGCAGTATAAAAAAAGTTTAGAAATAATAAGATAGAGTGTTTTAGAACACAACTATCTCATAAATAATGGTGTTAATTTTAACATTTGCAATAGGACACATATATGGCTACAACAAACACATTTGTAATTGAGTATGGATTATCAGTGGGTTCTACAGAAGTTATCACTTCATCAGGTAAAATAGTCGCAGGTGCATTAAGTAATATTGATTCAGATGACATAACAGAAGGTTCAACGAATCAGTATTTTACATCAACAAGATTTAACAGTTCTTTTGATACAAGATTATCAAACGCAACTATTGATGGAGGAACTATCTAATGACAAGTAAGAATTTTATAATCAAAAATGGTCTTACTGTTGGAACAACTGAGGTTGTAGATAGTTCAGGAGACTTAACAGCTGCCGCTTTCGGAACAGCTGCTCTAGAAGCAATTGATGACCAAGTCAATACACTCTTAACCGCAGGAACTGGCGTATCATTATCATATGATGATTCTGCTGGAACTTTAACAATCAACGGACAACAAGGTGACATCACAGGAGTCAACGCAGGTGCTGGTCTAACAGGAACTGCAACATCAGGTGATGCAACACTTAACATTGGTGCTGGCACAGGTATTACAGTAAATGCAGATGATATCGAAGTAGATACATCAGTAGTAACCACTTTAGCAGGCACTCAGACATTAACTAACAAAACACTTACAACCCCAATCATAAATGGGACAGTTTCAGGTACTGCTATCAAAGATGAAGATGATATGTCATCTAATAGTAATACTCATATTGCAACTCAACAATCAATTAAAGCATATGTAGATTCATCAGTTGCAGGCAAAGATAATACAGACGAAATTACAGAAGGTTCATCTAATTTATATTTCACAAACGAAAGAGTAGACGATAGAGTTAATGCTTTAATCACAGCAGGTTCAAACATCACAACAACATATGATGACGCCGCTGGCACTTTGACAATCGCTGCTACAGAAGATAACCTTTCAAACAATGATACAGACGACCTCTCAGAAGGTTCATCAAATCTATACTTTACAAACGAAAGAGTAGATGATAGAGTTGACTCACTATTGACTGCTGGCACAGGCATATCATTAACATATGATGACGCCGCTGGTTCTTTAACTATTGCAAATACAAATAGTGCTGACATAACAAGTGTAGTCGCTGGTTCTGGTCTAACAGGTGGTGGAACATCAGGAGATGTCACACTAAATGTTATAGGTGGTGATGGTATCACTGCAAACGCAAACGATATTGCATTATCATCAACAGTTGATGGTAATGGTTTATCATACTCATCAGGTGTTCTTGCAGTTGGCGTAGATGATAGTTCAATCGAATTAGACTCAGATGCAGTTCAAGTTAAGGCAGGTGGTATTACTAATGCCATGTTGGCAGGGTCAATCGCTGCTAGTAAACTTGCAGGTTCAATTGGAAACTCATTACTATCAAATAGTGCAATAACAATTGATGGCACATCAGTATCACTTGGTGGTTCAATATCAACAAACAATACACAATTAACAACAGAACAAGTTCAAGATATTGTTGGGGGCATGGTATCAAGTAATACTGAAACAGGTATTGCAGTAACCTACGAAGACGGAGACGGAACTTTAGACTTTGCGATTGGAAGTGGCGCTATAACAAATGACATGTTGGCAGGGTCTATTGCAAATGACAAACTCGCAGGTTCAATTGCAAACGCTAAACTTGCAAACAGTTCAATAACAATTGATGGTCAGTCAGTTGCATTGGGTGGTTCAGTCACAACAACTAACACTCAATTATCAACTGAGAATGTAGAAGACATAGTTGGTGGTATGTTAGATGGTACCGAAACAGGTATCTCAGTATCATACGATGATACAGATGGTAATATAGATTTCGTAGTTGCAGATTCAGACTTTGAGTTGACAGGAGATGTCACAGGTTCAGTCACGCAGACTGCAAAAGGTAATGTATCAATCGCAACAACAATTGCCGCTAACTCAGTTGCACTTGGAACAGATACAACAGGTAACTATATTGCTGCCGTAAGTGCAGGAACTGGTGTATCAGTAAGTGGTTCAGGTGAAGGTGCAACTTCAACAGTATCTATTGGTCAGGCAGTTGCAACAAACAGTAATGTTCAGTTTGCAAACTTAACACTTTCAGGTAACTTAACAGTTAATGGTTCAACAGTAACCAACAGTGCAACAAATACAACAATCGAAGATGCATTGATAGAACTTGGAACAGGAACTACAGGCACACCTTCAAATGATGCTGGTATCGTTATCGAAAGAGGTGACGAAGACAATGTATTCATGGGTTGGGATGATAGTGCAAGTAGATTTACAGTCGCAACAACATCTGCTACTGGCGCATCAACAGGTGCTCTTACATTAACTGAAGCAAACTTTAGGGCTGCTCAGATGACAACATCATACGCTAACAATAGTGGTGGTGTTATGAGAAATATTCATCAATCTACATCCGCACCAGGTTCAAGTGATGGCGCAGTTGGAGATTTATGGATTCTTTACTCTTAATAAATAGTTTAAGGAACTTATAATATGGCAACAGGCTCACAGAAGGTAAAAACACCATCAGGTTGGAATGCAACCCGAGGTGCTTGGGTAAAGACTGCATCAGGCACATGGAAAGATGTAGACCAAATTTATATCAAAACACCAACAGGTTGGAATAATGCCTCAGGTCAAGAGTCTGTTCAACAACCATATCCTTACATTGCAAATGGTCAAGAACCAAATATAAGAAATAAACAAAATCCTTATCCTTATATTGCAAATGCACAAGAACCTAATATTAGAAACGCACAACAACCATATCCTTATATTGCAAATGCACAAGAACCTAATATTAGAGATGCAAGACAACCAGGAACATATCAGAATCCTGTATCAGCTCAAGAACCAAATATAAGAGATGGTCAAGAACCAAATATAAGAAGCGCACAACAACCTAATATCAGAGATGCAAGACAACCAGGAACATATCAGCATAGGTCGCCTTCTACATACAGAGACCCTAGGACATATCAGAATCCTTCTACATATGACCATAGAAGTCCTACGACATATGACCATAGAAGTCCTTCAACATATCAGAACAGAACACCGTTCACTTATCAACATAGGTCGCCATCGACTTATCAACATAGAGAACCACATACTTACGACCATAGGTCACCAGGTAGGCAACCTTTTACATATCAACATAGAAGTCCGTTGACATATGACCATAGAAGTCCTTCAACATATGACCATAGAAGTCCGTTTACATATGACCACAGGTCACCGTTTACATATAGACATCCAGCATCTGCTCAAGAACCAAACATTAGGTCAGCACAACAACCTGCTGGATATAGAAACCCTGTAAGTTATCAGATACCATTTACATATAATCACAGGTCACCATTTACATATAGAGACCCAAGGTCATACAGAAATCCGTTTACATATAATCACAGGTCACCATTTACATATAGAAATCCTGTAGGTTATCAGTTACCGTTTACATACAATCATAGGTCACCATTTACATACAATCATAGGTCTCCGTTTACATTCAACGCAAGACAACCTAACGCTGCTAGACAACCGTTCACTGGTCAGAATCCATTTACATTCCAGGCAAGAGAACCTAATAGTGGAAGAACACCAGCTAGAACACCTGCATCAACTAATGTTCAGTTCCCATTCTTTGGTGGTGGCGGTGGTGGTTGTTTCGCACCAGGCACTATGATTTGGTTGGCAGATGGCAGTCACGCACCAATAGAACACTGCGTAGTTGGTCAAATGGTTATGACTTGGAACGAAGATTCTAAACTACTTGAACCACAACCAATAGAAAAGATAAATCCACAACCTATATCTGCTATATGGGATGTAGAGTTGTCAGACGGAAGAATATTACAGATTACAGATAGTCACCCAATCATGCTCGCTAATGGTGAGTGGGGTGCTTTTGATGTAGAGAAATGTGTTAGAGAACACACTTGGATGGAGGGTATAAACTCTCATGAACTCAAAGTTGGAGATAATTTATTCTCAATGACAGATGCTATCATGTTTGATAGGGCAGACGAAATGGGACTTGAAATAATGTCAGTAAAAGAAAATTCTGAAATGAAAGTTCATAACTTATCCGTGATTAAAGATAATCACACCTTCTTCGCAAATGGTATGCTAGTGCATAACTTTGGTGGAAACGAACACGGATTATTCGGCGAGGAGAAATAACAGATGCCAAGACAACCATCGATTACAAACTTCCAACAACCGACTCAACAACCGTTTACTTATCAGTCGCCTTATATTGCATCAGGAAGACAACCATTTACTGGTCAGAATCCATTTACCTATCAGTCGCCTTATATTGCACAAGGAAGAGAACCAAACATTAGGTCAGCACAAGAACCAAATATTAGAAATGCTAGGTCACCTAGAGGATATAGAAATCCTGTTTCTGCTCAAGAACCAAACATTAGGTCAGCACAACAACCAGCAGGATATAGATTACCTGTAAATGGACAACAACCTAATATTAGAGATGCAAGACAACCTGCTGGATATAGAAACCCTGTAAGTTATAGAAATCCATTTACTTATCAACATAGAAGTCCGTTTACATATAGACATCCAGCATCTGCTCAAGAACCAAACATTAGGTCAGCACAACAACCTAATATTAGAAACAATCAAGAACCAAATATAAGAAGCGCACAAGAACCTAATATCAGAGATGGTCAAAACTCATTTCAAGAACCTAATATTAGAAACAGACAATCACCTTATATTGCAAATGCTCAGAATCCGTTTATTAGAAATGGTCAACAACCATATATTGCAAATGCACAAGAACCTAATATCAGAGACCAGCAAGAACCTAATATTAGAAACAGACAAACAACAGCGAACTATCAGCATCCTGTAAACGCACAAGAACCTAACATTAGAGATAATCAAACACCGTTTACTTATCAACATAGGTCACCGTTTACATATGACCATAGGTCGCCGTTTACATACAATCACAGAAGTCCATTTACATATAGGGACCCTGTAAATAGTCAGACACCATTTACATATGACCATAGAAGTCCTTCTACATATGCAAGACAAGGTCAAACACCTTTCACATATCAACACAGAAGTCCTTCTACATATGCAAGACAAGGGCAAACACCGACAACTTATGACCACAGGTCGCCATTCACTTATGCAAGACAAGGGCAAACACCAGTTATCCGTTGGGATGGTGTGCCTGGAAATCAGTGGCCTGGTACTCCTATTACATCATAAATACTCGAAAGAGTTTTAGGAATTTATATTATGACGGTAAAATCAGAATCTTTAGAGCATACTAAAGAAATTTTTCAATCAGAAGATACAAAAGAAAAGTTCTTCTTTTGCAATCTCGGTTCAATCAATGTTAATGAAGACTATCAAGAGTCTGAAACCTATAAGTCAGTCAAATGGGTTATGGAGAATCACACAGGTAAACTCAAAAAGGTTACATGGGGTGATATAGTAAATTTAATCAAACAGAAAAAATTTACAGGTTGGAATAAACTACAATCACTTTCATACGCATATCATTACTTCTTACCTTACGGTTATACTCAGAAACCAGAAACACCTAAACCTGGACACTCTGGTATGGATATGATGAATCTTGATGACGAGTATGTAGATATTACAAGTTTTCTAGAAGAAGGTGCTGATAAAGGTATGGCTGATTCTTGTTATTATCATGGTGCAAAAGCACATTGGTTGACTCAGAACATAAGAGAAGAAGGTTTAAGAAATCCTATTCAAGGTAATGTCATCAAAACAAGTGATGATACTTTTAGATTAGAGATTCATCCAGGTTCAGTTCGTTCTGGTGTATTCGAAACATTAGACGACCCAAATCTAGATATGTGGATATGGGATAAGTATGATGCGATACCTGTTTCAGAAATAACAATTGATGATGTCATAGAGTGGGTAAATGATAATCTAAAAGAAGATATGCATAAGAGTATGTCTTTTACTTACACACATGGTTACTTAGAAATTCATACAGATATAATGAATATGAAATTCAGAAATGAAGTTTATGATTTCAACAAACGAGTCAGTCAAATGTGCAAAGGCAAAAGATTGAATATCTATATTGGTTATGATTCTAGACATAGTAATCTTGCAGAACTTAGCAAAAAGGCAATAGAACATGCATGTAAATTTGGTGCAGGTTCTGGTCCTACATATAATGAAATGAATAGTTGGGTACCTGAGATTAAGTTCTTAGATATATCTAAGATACCAGAATATACTAGAGATTATGCAAATCAATCAACAGAGTTTACATATAGTAGATTCTTAATACCTTACTTAGAAAACTACGAAGGATTTAGTATATTCTTAGATGACGATATACTATTCACGGAATCTATATTGCCTATGTTCAATATGTTAAATCTTGATGATGCAGTTGCATGTATACAATATGATTTTGATAAGTATGCAGATACTAAATTTACAGGTGAAAAGAATGTTTCTTATCCGAAGAAACTTTGGTCTTCGTTGATGATATTCAATAATGGTCACGAAGATTGTAGAAAACTTACACCAGAAGTAATTAATACAGAATCAGGAAAGTATCTACATCAATTTGAATGGACTGATAAGATATCTCAGATACCAGATTGGTATGTCTTTACAGAAGGACATGATACCGAAGAAACTAATTGGCGACCAAGTGCATATCATTATACAAGAGGCGGTCCATGGATTGAAGATATGGATACCTCTGAAATAGGACAACTAAATATTTACGAAAGGTTGTTGTCAAAACACATGAAATAAGTTATAATGGAGTGATTATGAATATGTTAATTTATTGTGAGAACGGAAATCTCACTATCAGAAAACCAAACAGACTAGAATGGTCATATCAAAATACTGATAGACCCAATTTAGGTTTTGATTATGATGTATTGGTATACGATGACATCGAAGTCAAAATCATGAAATGGGAAGAAGGTGTTCCCTTTGAAAATCAAACCAAAATCACATTAACAGATGATGAAGTAGATGCGATTGAACAATACATTGAAAACTCAGCACCACCAGAAGGTGTAAATTTAAACAATCAATATAGTGAAGAACTCGTAAAACTAGTGAATGATTATGTTAATCGTCAAATTCAGTCTTATGGATTTACAAGTGATGTAGAAGTAGTTGCCGCTGGCAGAGAAGGTTCAAATCATCCTTTAAGGTCTGATGATAGAAGAGTATTAGAATATTATGATGCAATTTGGAATGTATATTTAAACATCATGAATGAAGTCAAAGAAACTAGAGAAGATTTACTCAAAGACTTTGAGTTTTATGCAAATCAATTACCAAATCCACAGCAATCACTTATAGGTTAAACTATGTCACTTGATGTAGTTTATACTGAAACTCCATTCGCAATTAAAGACTTTCCATTAGGTAATAAAGTCTATGTGATAGACAATTACTTAGAAACTTCTTTACATCATTGGTTAGAACAGAGTATAAGAAATGCTAGTATCTGGTCTAAAACAAATAGAGTTAGAGGAGCAAGTAAAACAGGTTTACCTCATCATGACTTTTGGGGTGCAGCTTATTTCAGTGGTCAAAGAAAAGACGGAAGTTTGATATCAGGAAATGAGATGGATAACTTTACTGTAATACCTGGTAAGTATTTTAATAGAAGAATTCAAAAAGACTTTGGATTCAAATGGAAAAGATTTCAGTATATGGGTATGAACTCTCAAACAATGGGTCAACATGGAACAACTCATGCTGATTGTGCTCCACATGACGAATGGAATTTATCATTTTTGTATTACTATAATACATTCTGGAATCCTGCATGGGGTGGCGATTTAAGATTGTATGATGAAATGCAAAATGGTCTTATAGGAAGAGATGAACATATTAAGAATCATCAAATCGGAAGTATAGAGTTTGTTCCGAATCGTCTTGTTATGTTTGATGGAAGAATACCTCATGGTGCAGATGCACCAAATGAAAGGGCAAGATATGCCGATAGATGTTCTATAGTTTTAAGGGGTGACGAAATAGAACTAGTAGATAACGAAGAATTTTTTAATGCCAACGATAGACTTTACAACTTTTAACGAAGAAACACTTCGTAATTTCAAACCTGTCTTAGCAAAGTCAGTTATGCCGAGTTGGTGGAAAAAGATGAAGATATTTCAATCTATAAGAGGCAGAAGAATACAAACTATTCGTGCTTGCCCAGCAATGCATGATTGGACAAAATCAGGTTGGTATCTACTTGCAAACAGAGATATGGAAATATTGTGTGGTTCTGAAAGAGATTTAACTTCAACTAAGTTTGCAACAAAAGACCCAAGTGGTAAAGGTTATTCATCACCAACACATCCAAGTGACCAATTCGATAATGCTTTTGATTACATAGAAGACGGTGAGTTTGGTCAAGTTAAAGATGCATTTAAAATGAGAAATCCTTGGAACATACAAACACCAAAAGGTTATTCAACATATTATATGGACCCATTTTTATTTCAAAACAAATACTTTGCATGTTGGCAAGGTATTATAGATACAGATGAGTTCAATGTCAACCAAGACAATTCACAAATTATATTCTATCCTAAAGTAAATCACTCATTTACTATACCAAAAGGAACACCACTTTGTCAAATCATACCATTCAAAAGAGAAGAGTGGGTTGCAACATATCAATTAAAAGACAACAAGATATGGCATGAAAACAGAAGTATGCATACATCTAATCATGATATGATGACAATGGATGAACAAGGCAGAACTAAGTATGATGTTGCAATATCGGGTGCAAAGAAACAAAAAGATAAACCAATGTCTTTAGGTCCTTATAGAAACGAAGGATATTGGAAAGAAAAGGGTCAGTTCTATTCAGAAGGAGAACCACCACCAGAATGTCCAATGCATGGGGAGTTAAATCACGATGGCGATTAGATTATTATTTCCAACGGTAACAGTTGAGAAATCTTATTTACACAAAGAAGAAGATTTTGCACCAGGAATGACTCCTGAATATTTTGATATGCTTAGAAATGAAATCGATGCAATGAGAATGAGAGACCCACAAGGAAGAAAACGCTCAAATGCAGGTAATGGTTGGCAATCAAATGATGGTATTGATACAAGTCCTATATTTACTAAAGCAATGAGAGAAATTAAAAGAGTTGTTGGTCGTGAACTTATGCATTACATGGGTGCAGAACCAGGAACTTCTGAATGTATAATGCATAACTCATGGGCAAATGTAAACTACAAACATGGTTGGAACGCACCACATTTACATAACGGTTGTTATTATTCTGGTGTAATGTATATTCGTGCTGACGGAGATGAAGGTGGAATTAGATTTATAGACACTCATCCTAAAGTAGTTGGTAATATGCCTTCAGTGCCTAGAATGAGAGAGTCGATTGTTCATTATCCTAGAACAGGAGACTTGTATGTTTTCCCTAGTGGTTTGATGCATATGGTAGAACCAAATAAAACAGACAAAGAAAGATACAGTATATCTTTCAATTGCGAAGTCAATGACACCCATAGTGGTTTAAGAATAAAACCAGAACAACAATTAATCGAAGAGAATGTAGATTTTCTCTACGAAACAGACGAGTCCGGCAAAGTTATTTCATAAATAGATTATATGGATATAGTCATCGACCCACACTTACTCTGGAATGTAATACTCACTGTAGTAGTTGTGCCTGTTGGTTGGATGATTCGTGGCATCTTTGCAGAACAAAAGAGAATGGATATTCTCATCAATAAAACAAGAGAAGAAATCGCAAAAGACTATGTTACCAGAGAACAAATGGAACAAACTTTTCAGCGTATCATTGATTCTATAGAGAGAATTGATGAGAAAATAGATAGACTTCAAACCAAAACTTACTTCCAAGATTAGAAATTGCATAAATAGTAATAAACAGGATTTATTACTATGGCAACCCCAAATTCAAAAGCAACATTCAAAGAGTATATCAAAAGGGCTCTTGGTGCACCTGTTCTAGAAATCAATGTCGATGATGACCAGATGGATGATAGAATAGATGAGGCATTGCAGTATTTTCATCAATATCATTATGATGGTTCTATTAAGATGTATCTAAAACATCAAATGACCGACTCAAAAATTACGAATCTAAAAACAGACGAAAGTTTTACAGAAAGTTCTGCTGGAACTCATGCGTATACAGATGAACAGTTTAAACAACAACAGAATTACATAGTCTTACCAGACTTTGTTATGGCTGTCATGAACATATTTCCTTTTAATGATAAACATAATCTGAATATGTTTGACCTAAGATATCAGTTAAGACTTAATGACTTATACGATTTAACTGCAACTAATGTATTGTATTACGAACAAGTGCAACAACATATCAGATTATTAGATAACATTTTAGTTGGTCGACAACCAATCAGATATAATCAACATCAGAATAGATTGTATATTGATATGGATGCAGATTCGATTAATGCAAACGAATTTTTAATTATAGAATGTTATAGAAAATTAGACCCCAATGACTTTACAGATATCTACAATGATATGTGGTTAAAGAAATATGCAACCGCTAAAGTAAAATATCAGTGGGGTGAAAACTTATCTAAGTTCCAAGGTATCGCATTACCAGGTGGTGTGACACTAGATGGTCAGCAGATAAAACAAGAGGCTCAAGAAGAAATACAAAGACTCGAAGAGGAAGCAAGACTTAATCATGACATGTTACCTATGGACATGATAGGATAATGATATGCCAACAAATGTTTTTTTCAACCACGCAGTCCAAACAGAACAACAACTATACGAAGATTTAGTAGTTGAGTCTTTAAGGATTTACGGACACGAATGTTTTTATCTACCTAGAGAGATAGTAGAAGAAGATACTATACTCAACGAAGATGTTCAATCTAAGTTTGGTGATGCGTATTCAGTAGAGATGTATATCGAGAACACCGATGGTTTCGAAGGTGAAGGCGATTTAATGTCTAAGTTTGGTATTCAAGTTAGAGACCAAGCAACATTTATTATATCTCTTAGAAGTTGGGAAAGATTCATATCATTAGATTCAAACCTTGCAACATCATTTAGACCTAACGAGGGAGATTTAATTCATTTCCCATTATCAGGTTCAATGTTCGAAATCAAGTTCGTAGAACATGAAGACCCTTTCTATCAAGTTGGTAAACTATTCGTATTTAAAATGAGATGTGAACTGTTCGAATACAGTCAAGAAGATTTCGATACAGGCATGGCAGATATAGACTTGATAGAAGACAAACAGGCATACGCATTGCATATGACCATGAACAATGGAAACAATACAGATTATCTTGCAAACGAGAATCTAACGAAGAGTGGAACAGTTGTCGCAGAAGTTGTATCTTGGAGTGACCCAACAGATAAACTACTTGCAAAAGATATCACTACAACTCTCGCAGTTGGTGATGTATTAGTTGGTGCAACATCAGGTGCAACATTCACTATTGCATCTATCGATGATAGAATGAAGTTTGATAACGATGCATCTGCTCAGAACTTGGCATTTGAACAACAAGACGGCAACTACTTAGACTTATCAGAAACTAACCCATTTGGTGAACCATAATGTTTGGAACTTATTTTTACAATGAAACAATTAAGAGATGTGTATCAGTTTTTGGTACCATGTTCAATAATATTCAATTCAAGAAAGTCAAATCAGATGGCACTGTTTTAACATCGCCTATTGTTCCTATATCTTATGGACCAAAACAAAAGTTTTTAGATAGACTTGCAGAAGAACCAAATCTATCAGATGGTAATAGAAGTGCGATATCATTGCCTCGTATGGCATTTGAACTTACAGGTTTTGAATATGATGTCGCAAGACAACAAAACAAATTAATCAAGTCAATAAAGAATACTGCTGAATCAGATGGCAAGAGAGGTTTTCAATACGCACCTGCACCTTACAATTTGAATTTTACATTGTCTATTCTAACAAAGAATATGAACGATGCATTGCAGATAGTTGAACAGATATTACCATACTTTCAACCAGAGTATACAGTCACAATGAAAATGGTTGATAACATGCCAGACAACAGAGATGTTCCAATTGTATTAAACAGTGTATCATTCAGTGATGATTACGAAGGTTCATTTGAAGATAGAAGAGTTATAGAATACACTTTAGACTTTACAATGAAGACATACTTCTTTGGACCTGTCTACACAGGTAATATCATTAAAGCCGTTCAAGAAAGAACCTTTATTGGTGATGGTAACAATCAATTCACAACTACACAAATAAGTCAATCAGGTTTGGTAAAAGAAGTTAAGTTTTACGAACCTGCTTTCGCTGAAGTGGCAAATGCAGTATCAGATTCATCTACAGTGACATTCGCAACTGCAATCAATAGTAAGATTAGTGTAGGTGATAAAGTTTTTGGAACAGGCAATTCATCTGAACCAACAATATCATCTATTGCATCTAATAAACTATCAATGGTATTAGGTTCAAACATTACTATCAACGCAAATACTACATTGAAGTTCGTTGGTTCAGTAGACCCAAGTGATTCATTCGTAGTTGCAGAAGATGCCACATTCTTTGATGATGGTGTCATCGACCAATACAGTGAAGGCAATACAACAGACTATGCTATCAGAGTTTCTAATTCTGGTTCTGGAAATAGATTTAATTATGGTGGCACAGAACAATACACATTTAATTTTGTCAGAGGTGTGACATACAGATTCATGCAAGAAGATTCATCTAACACATCACATCCAATTAGAATCTCTACAACTTCAAATGGAACTCACGCAAGTGGAACTGAATACACAACAGGAGTATCATATAATGGTACACCAGGTCAAGCAAATGCATGGACTGAAATCGCAATTGCCGCTGATGCGCCATCAAATCTATACTACTATTGTAAGAATCATAGTGGTATGGGTGGCATTATAAATATTACTGGATAATATATTATGAGTGAAATAGATACAAAACTGGATGCCATATTGGATATCGAATCCGATATCAAACAAGAAACGGCAGTAGTAAAACTTCCAGATAGAAAAGAGAATGTCGAAACAGACTACAAGTATGCTAGAGAGAATCTATACAATCTTGTAGAAAGAGGACAAGATGCAATCGATGGTATCTTAGAACTATCTAAAGAAACAGAACATCCAAGAGCCTATGAAGTTGCAGGTCAACTTATCAAAACAGTGGGCGAAACAGCAGAAAAACTCATAGACTTACAAAGTAAATTAAAGAAATTAGAAGGCGAAGAACAGAAAGTTGGAACTCAACACAATCATTTATATGTGGGTTCAACTTCTGAATTGCAGAAGTTTTTGAAAAAGAAAACTGTTAAAGAGTAAATATGGTTCAAGCGAAAAACGAGGGTTATCTAGGTAACAACCTCATCAAAAGAGCAGGTGTAGAAACATCTTACACCGAAGAGGAACTATTAGAATATCAAAAATGTTCCGAAGACCCCTGCCATTTTATAGAGAACTATTGTCAAATAATATCTCTTGATGAAGGTTTAGTGCCATTTAAGTTGCGTGGATATCAAGAGAGTTTGATAGAACACTTCAATGATAATCGATTTAGTGTTGTTTTGGCTGCAAGGCAGTCAGGTAAATCAATAACTTCTTGTGCATATCTACTATGGTATCTACTGTTCACTCCAGAAGTCACCGTTGCGATTCTGGCGAACAAAGGGGCAATCGCAAGAGAGATGGTATCAAGAATTGTAACCATGCTGGAAACCGTTCCTTTCTTCTTACAACCAGGCGTAAAGATACTGAATAAAGGTAATATAGAATTTGGTAATGATAGTAAACTTGTTGCGGCTGCTACATCGTCATCATCGATTCGTGGTATGTCAATCAACATGCTGTATCTCGATGAGTTTGCTTTCGTAGAAGATGCAGAAACATTTTATACTGCGACATATCCTGTAATCACATCTGGTAAAAACTCCAAAGTGATTATTACATCTACTGCAAATGGTGTGGGTAATATGTTTCATAAGATATATGAATCAGCAGTTCATGGCAATTCAGAATATAAGAGTTATCTGATTAGTTGGTTTGATGTTCCAGGTCGAGATGAAGAATGGAAGAAACAAACAATTGCAAACACATCAGAGGCACAGTTTGAACAAGAGTATGGTAATAGTTTCTTAGGAACAGGTAATACACTTATAAGTTCTGATGCATTATTGGGTATGAGAGCAATAGACCCAAACTGGCGTAAAGAGGGAGTCAGTGTATACGAAAGACCTAAAAAGGGTCATAACTATGTTGCAACAGTAGATGTATCACAAGGAAGAGGGTTTGACTATTCTACTTTTAGTATCTTCGATGTGACTTCAAAACCATTTAAACAAGTTTGCACATATAGAGATAACATGATAAGCCCCATGCTGTTTCCGGATTTAATAAATAAGTATTGTAGTCCCTATAATGAAGCCCTAGTTATTATAGAGAATAATGCAGAGGGTTCTATGGTCGCACTACAATTACATTATGACATTGAATATCCAAATGTCTTTGTTCAAGGCATGACCAAATCAACAGATATTGGGGTAACAATGTCAAGAAAGATTAAAAGGGTCGGTTGTTCAACACTTAAAGAGTTGATAGAAGAGAATAGATTACAAGTAGTAGATAGACCAACTATAACCGAGATGATGACATTCGTAAATAAAGGGTCATCGTTTGAGGCAGATAAAGGTTATAATGATGATATGGTTATGAATTGTGTTTTATTCTCATGGTTTGTGACAACAGATTTCTTTACAAATCTTACAGATACCGCTGTTAAAGACCTGCTTTATGCAGAACAACAGAAGATGATAGAAGATGATTTATTACCAGCGGGGGTATTCGGAGAACAAGAAGACGAATCATTTATAGATGCAGACGGCACAAGATGGTATAGTTAATAGTTCTTAGATGAATAAAATATATAAATAAAAGTGTAAACAACTTTTACAATGTAAAATACATTAACAGGAGAAAAGTATGGCATTTCAAGTTTCACCAGGCGTTCAAGTCAAAGAAATTGACTTATCGAATGTTGTCCCAGCTGTTTCCTCAACAAGAGGTGCATTTGCTGGCATATTTCAATGGGGTCCTGTTGATGAAGTAAAAACAGTTTCAGACGGACAACAGTTAGTGGATGAGTTTTATAAACCGGCTAATACTGACGCTGGGGCTGAAGACTTCTATTCAGCAGAATCATTCTTGAAATATGGAAGTTCCCTAAGTGTAGTTAGAATCGCAAACACAGGTTTGTTTTCTGCTAACCAGGCGGGTCACTCATCAACATTACTAAAACACTCTGATGATTACATCAATACATACAAATCTGGCGGGGCTGCAGGTACAGTTGGAAAATGGATTGCAAGATGTGGTGGTGCTTTAGGTAACTCACT
>Ga0163111_10000638_pt1 | contig 21101 bp, 20 predicted proteins | sample CRUFie1St18metaG_FD_109645 | JGI IMG/M metagenome (GOLD analysis project Ga0163111, IMG submission 109645) | Marine microbial communities from the Costa Rica Dome - CRUD Field 142mm St18 metaG | ecosystem: Environmental > Aquatic > Marine > Oceanic > Photic zone | place: Costa Rica: the Eastern... | reverse complement strand
ATCAAAAAAGATATGTTTTAGTTGGTCATCAAGTTCATCCACTTTATTTTTATCCCAATAATCTTTCTTATAAATATCTTTTGCACCCTCTTCTGTAAGATTTTTTATATCTACATCAGGATAGAATCTTTTTGCGATTCCAAAATTAGTTTCTCCACCCAAATCATTCGGGTCATGTACATACCCACCTTCGTGATGTAAAGTTACTTCTATAATTTCATCAAAAGTAATTAACATTTTATTTTCTCCTATTAAGTAATTTTTGTTTTTTAACCCACATTTTTCCGAGTTTATTTTTGATGGGTTTATTAACAAACTTTCTAATAACTTTAGTAACCAATGGAACAAACTTTGCCTCCGCTTCTTTATCGTTCATATGTTTTGAATTATCCACAATTACAAAATTATTTTTAAATAATGCTTGGAATGAACCAAGATTTTTCTGTACATCTTTCCAACTCTTTTCTAATAAGTTTGGTGGTAATATTCTATCTCTTAACTGATTTCTTTGTTGTGCTACCTCTAAAGAAGTATTCACCATCACCATATAAGTATCATATCCATCATCTTCTAACATTTTTTTCATACTTTGTATCTTACCAAAGTCATGACCTGTACCATCAATAATCATCCCTAACTTACCTTCTTGATATAATTTCATTCTTTGTTTAGTAAGTTGTTTTGAGTATCCTCGTAATCCACTATAATCTTCATAATCCGGGTCTGTTAATTGTCTAAATAATTCATCTGGCATTTTGTCTAAATCTGTTCCAAACCCATATTTGTTTAACATAAACTTCAACTCTTTATCAGAGTTTACCATTTTCATACCACTCATACTGATATTAAATCTTTCAGGTATACCAAATATCCACCTTGCTACTCTGGTTTTACCACTACCTGGCCCACCTGCTAAGAAGACTGCCTTAAATATTCCCTTATCTTTGACACCTTCTGCAAGTAATAATTTTAGTTTTTTAACTAAATCTTTCTTATAGGCATCATAATCTTCAGGTTTAACAAACCCTTTATACCCACCAAGTGATTCAGAATTTGCACTCTTACCTGTTTGGGATGATTCTAATAAGTCTTTTAATTTAATCATTTAGAACTCCAACTATAGTTTATCAACTATAAATATTAAGTTACTGAAGTTTCGTATTGTCTGTTTCGTCTTCCCCACCACATATTTATAGTACACCATTTCTTTACATCAGAGTCCCAATTTTCTGAGTTGAATTCGTATGTATGACCACCATTTTTAATAGGTTTATTTTCAAAAATAACTTCTTTAATATTAAAATTAAATGGTACTTTTTTAGGATATTGTTCAAATGGATTAGAACAAATCATTTTTTGGAATAAAAGTAAATCTTCAAGTAAAGATACATCTACTTTCTTAAATTCACTTAGTATAAAACTTCTAAGATTATTATCAAACTCTTCACGATTAGTAACAATTCTAATAGATGTAGCCTCTTCATAATCCCAATAATAGTCTCCTGTAGTTTCTTCTACTTTTCTACCCCAAAGTTCTTCTTTTTTTAATACTTTAGTTAGAGTATTTTTAGTAATACTCATTTCTTTCCCTAAGAAAGTATTAGGATTATCTTTCATCCAATTATAAAACTTAGTATAAAATTCTTTATAAGATATATCATTTGTTGAACTTAACACTCTTGAAATATGTTGAGTAAATCCTAAGAAATGTGCAAACATAAACATCCATCTCCAAATAGATGCCTCTACATATTCTTCCCTATTCATTGTATCACTACCAACTACCATATGTTCTTTTTCATTTTTTAACATATCAGGATAATCATGATGAAAAAATGCAGGTGTTGTTTCAACAATATCAATACCATATTCTTTTATATAACTTGGTTCAAAGAATGGTGTGTTAGGTAATGCAGTCATTGGATATACACCAACATAGTCATGGAACTCCATGTCCATTATTTGGAATATACCATCTTTAAATGTATCAATGGTTTCTTTTGGTAATCCCAAAATTAATTCTACATAACTAATAAGTTTCTTATCTTTGTATAAATCAAAAAATTCTTGTAGTTTACCATTATCAACATTTTTTCTTCTTACGGCCTTTAGTACATCAGGATTCATGGATTGTAATGCAATCGTGATTCCCTTCATCATACCTGCTTCAGTAAGTAAGTGTGCATTCTCAATAACTTTGTCTGCTCTTGCCTTTGCCCAATCAACTCTAATATTATCAGGATAACCAGTTTCTTTTTTTAGTTTGGTCATGTACTTTACTTGGTCAAGGTGTTCTTTAAATAAACCATAATTAGAATCTGCATTATAGAAAAACTCTACTTTGTTTTTAGATAACCAATCTAATTCTTGAAATATTTTTTCATTAGTTTGTTTTGCAATCTTCTGAAAGTATTTGTCACCAATCTCACAAAATGTACATTGATAAGGACATCCACGAACACTTTCTATTGTACCCTCAAATGCATACTCATGGTCTTTGATTTTTACTAAATCATCAAACAATCCATCTAAATATGGACTTGGCATTGAGTCAATGTCTTTTAATCTTTCTCTTGGTGGTGTTGAGATTAGTTTACCTAATGGTGGATTGATTGTGATACCATTTACCTTTGTCCAATCTTTATCTATAAGGTATCGTAACAATATATCTTCAAATGTTAACTCTCCCTCACCATGAACTAATATATCAATACCAGGATTATCATCACAGAATTGTTGACATCTATCTCCTTTGGGTGTTCCTTGTCCACCAAAAACAACCACACATTGTGGATTAATTTCTTTTATTTTTTTAATAATTGAAGTGTTTTGTACTGAATTCCATACAAAATTAGAAACACCAATGATATGAGAATCTTTTATTTGTTCTATTATTTTATCCTCATCTTGTCTATAGTACATCCAATCTTCCATTTGTAATGAAAAATTTTCTTTAATTGTTGGATTTAGGCGACAATATCCCCATATCAAACCAGTAGAATATGGTAATTTTACTTGGTTTGCAGTAATGTCTGATAATTCAAGAAAACTTATTTTATACATTCTTCTACCCTTTTAAAAAAGTCATCCATTTTTTTATGTCTTTGTGTACCTAATTTTAAAAATAATTTTTTGTTATGAACTAATATGTCATCCATATTAGAATACCATTCTGTTAGTTCTGAAACACTCATTGAATTTAATCTTAATATTTCATCAATAATCATTTTGTATCGTTTTGAATTACTATCAACCTTATCGTATGATTCATCAATATAAGGATGAAATGTTTTAAATCCTAAATCTCTTATTTCTGATAAAGAATTTGGTCTACCAAATATAATGAAAGGGTGATAATTACCAATACACTTCCAAGTCTTTTCAGTTATATAATCACTCCACCAGAAAAAATTTGTTTCTGTAACTACACTATAATAAGTATCGCAAAATGGTTTTTTGATGTCATATCTAAATCCAGATATTTCTGATAAATCATTGTGGTCTACCATTTGTTTACCAATCTTGATAACCTTTTCAAGATATGGTTTTAATCTTTTATTATACGAATCTCTTCTTGGATATATTTCTTTATAGTCTGACCAATAGTCATCTAATCTATTTGAAAATCTAAAATCATTATCCAAATTAAATTGAAAACTAATTAAGTTTTCATCTAATAAATTATGTTTTACAAATTCAGAAACTAACATTGCACGATGTGGTCTCATTCTTCTATTAAAACATAAAAACTTTTTAGGTCTATCTTTATTTTTAAACTCTTCATAATCTTTTTCTGTAACTGAACTAATACCCATTGGTTTATCTTGGTTTTCATGCATCTCTATACCAACTGAATATTCGTGTCCTTTATCATACAGAAAGTAATGATAATTTAAAAATGTACACTTTTCTTTTTCTTTATTTTTATTTATCCAATAATCATATTGTGTATTAACATTGTAATTTCCACTAACCATAATTATAATCTTACTTGGTGGAAATTCATTTTTTTTACATATTTTATGTATACATGAAAAGAATTTCATTGGTATAAATCCTTCATGTACATTTGTTATAAAAATACACCCTTTTGTAGTTTTTAGTTTTTTAATAGTTTCTTTTGGTATCTCATCAAAAAAGTTCCAATCATGATACATTGAATTTTTATCTTTTGTGTTACCGAGTGTTAAAGACCAATCACCATAAATTTCAATTGGATAAATCCACTTATCACTTTTTTTAATATTTTCAAGTGTTATAGGTTCATACCAATCTCTAAAACTTGAGTTATAAGTATGCCACCCTTCACCAAATAACTCCCAAACTTTAGGTTCAGAATCATCGTAGTAACCACCTTTTTCATTTAATATATAATCAAGTATTTTATGATGTAATGCATTAGGTACTAATGGTTCTACATGTTCATATACTACTTTCATTAAGTAACCTCTTTTTTAAAATTTCTTCATAATAATTTTTATGTCCTATGTTTTTTATATGATGACCATCATCCCATTTTTCAAAATTATTATCCTCACTATAAGATAATAACCCATCAAAGTTTTTATAAAAAACCCATTTATTAAAATCAATCATATCCCATAAATGTTGAGTCTCGTTATATCCTCTATTTAAATATTCAGAAAATATATCTTTCCATGTATGAAAAATATAAGGAATGTTATTTAATTCACAATACCATTGAACTTTAAGAATTGATTCAAGTGTCAAGATGAAAGATTCTTCATCTGTATAGTAATGTTCATAATAATTTTCAAACCACTTTTTGTATTCTTTATATGTATATCCATCTTTTGAAGGTAGTCCACCACTTCTCAAATATCCCCATGTACGATTATCATATGTATATTTGTTATCAAAATTCTCATCTAATCTTACTGGTTCAGTTGTACCTAACTTTTTAGTAAGTCCATCCCATTCCAAAGTCTCTTCCTTTGATACGAATAAATCTCTTCTGATTGGGTCACTCCACATTATACAGACCATCAAATCTTCTTCTTTGTGTTTATGTAATTGGTGTATGACTCTTTTAGAAATCAATGAGTTACCACATGCAGGTAGACCAGTAGATATTATCTTACCACAATCTTTAGATAAATAATTTACCCAAGTCTTTTCATATTCATCCATGGGTGGTACATCTGCATGTGTTGAAAAACTACACCCACCTGTTATGATGGTTTTATTTTGTAACATAAAAATCTCCATGTTCTACAAGTATTGTAGATTTAGAATCTCCTCTTTCGTATGCATATTTAACTGATTCAAATATATCTTTAGTTTCTTTTAACTCAACAACATGAACTTCAGTTAACATGTCTTTAAGTTGTTTAATGTAGTTTTGAGTATGTTGTACTCCACCATCCAATGGATTAGTTGAACCTATAGCAGTTCTAATAATTACTCTTGGTCTCATAGAACCATATGACATATCTTGAATCTTATCTAAGTGATTTACTAAACTATCCATACATCTCATCAAAAAATCCATTCGTGGAAAACAAGATATTGGAACCATTCCATTCATCGCCATACCCATACTCATTCCCATTTGTACTTCTTCAAATACTGGTGTTTCAAGTCTCTTCTCTTCAGGTAAATGGTCTAATGTTCCATATATAGAATTACCACTATACGAAACTGATTGACCAAGAAACAATGTATCTTCCTTCTCACTTAACCATTCCATTGCTCTCTTCAATTCTGACTTATAAGTGAACTCTGTAAACACTTCTGGATTAGTATGGTCAAGTGCATGATATCTTTGTTGTTTTTTAATATCATGATACCCAAAATAATTGTTTTTAAACCTAACTTCATAATTATGATTCCCCACACAAAACTCATCACAAACTTTAAATGGTGCAAATTTTAAATCATACTTTGGTATCATCACTTTTCTATTGTTCCATATCTGATGGTCTTCATTTATTTTATGTGGGTCTCTTGTGTCACTATCGTATTGCCAGATTGTTTTGTGATTAGTAAAATAATCATCAGTAGCCTGTAAGAATTTTTTACTTCTTAATGTAAATCCACCATTTATATCCCATAATGAACCTTCTTCATCAAGGTCATCATCTTCCATACCCTCACTAACACCATGAACAAAGTCATACTTTAAAAAGTCATCAGTCCATTTGTCCCAATTAACTATTTCACAATCCCATTGTAATACTAATACATGTTCACTTCTTATGTAATGATGTAAATCTTTTAACACAAATTCTGCATAATCTTCATAATCTAAAAACACATCATATGTATCTAAATCAGTAGGACAACCTGGTTTACCTAAAATTTCTTTTAGTGGGATATAGTATTTATCTTTTAAGTTTTCAGGTCTATATTTTTCTGGTAAAATAAATCCTATACTCCTAAATTGAACAGGTGCATTTTCTAATTGTTCTATAATTTTCATTACTTCTTTTATACGATGTTCTATTGGGCCTCCACCACAACCATCTATAAATCTGATGTCACAATCTATAATGTCTTTTTTACCTTCATTAACATAACATTGTTCTATATCTATTTTAAATTTTATATCGTTCATCGGTCTACTCCAAATTCTCCAAATATTAATTTATTAATCCCATCATAAACCTTTGGTGTGTGATTCATCACTATGTCAAGAACCACAAGTCTATTATGTTCATATATATCATGAATACTCCAATACCAATCGTGTATCTCTTGTTTAGACATATTCATAATTCTATCAGTTTCCTTTAAAACTGCTTTCATTCTTTTTTGTGGGTCTTCTATCTCATCATAACTTTCATCAATAATATGTGAGAATGTTTGAAACCCAAGTTTTCTAAGATGTCTCAATGAGTGTGGTGCATTTACTATTATAAAAGGATGATAACTCCACAATGCATTTAATGTTTTTTCAGTTAGGAATACCACATCGTGTATGTGAGCTTCATCCGCACCACTCCAATTATAATATGTTTCATAAATCATACTAAAATATGAGTTTTGAAATAAATCATAGTTTGGTGCATATCTAACATTATCTTCAACTGCCTTATCAGTACTTTCCCAATCAATTTTAATTGGTACTTTTTCTTTCATAGGGCCGAAGAAATCAAATGAATCACCAAGAACATTTTTCATTATACCAAGTTCACTTGGTTCAAAGTTAGGAATTTCAGAATTGTAACTTACTAATCCCTCTTGTTGATATTCCTTATGTAGTAAATGACAAGTTGATATTGTTCTATGTAATCCTGGATTTGCAGTAAGAGAAAGTATTTTATTATCTCTTACATCTTCATTCATCTTCATAAATAAACCCTCTGAATCATATAGTCTATTATAACTACCTGCCATATTATTCATATTACCGACTTTATTAATAAAAGTATTAGTACCAAAATATACAAAAGGTAGTGAGTCATTGTTATATACTCTTATCTGTTCATGATTAAACCATGGTTCATCTATAACTTTACCAACTGGTGAATCTGGTTTGATATATAATATTCCATCATTTTCCTTTTTATTAAAACACTCTCTAATAGCAAATCCATCATTCAACCATTTATGATGTGATGATGAAGCACCATGTACGGTAGGTACAACTACCATGTGACCAGGATGTATATTGTATAAATCACAAAACTTATATAACATTCCCCATCTCGTACCTAAGTCTGCACCCTCACCAAGTGAATCAATAACATAAATACAATGTCTTTCTTTTTGATTCTTTTCTATTTTATCGTATAGATTTTGATTAAAGTTTGAAACTAATCCATTTATATCATATAAAAATGTTGTAAAAATATCATATGAAGGTGAGTCTATAATCGTCTCATCTAAATCATTATACCATGATATATTTAATCTACTATCACCTTGAAACATTGAACGAAACAAATTACTTGAATGTTGATTGTATAAAAATACCTCTAATGGTCTATCCATTTGTTAACTCCTCAATTAAGTTTTTTAAATTTTCTTTTTGTCTGTTATTAATATCCATAGCCTGTTCAAAGTTATGTTCTAATATATTCATTGTTTTCTCTGAATAAACAAAATTATGTAACTCCTCTAATGATAAATTAGACAATCTTTCAATCTCCTTACACAATAATGTATATCGTCTTTTATCATTTGTTTCTTCATCATATTCTTCATTTATGAAATGACTGAAAGTTTCAAATCCAAATTCTTTTAATTTTTTAAGTTGACCACTACATCCAAATAACATAAATGGTTGTAAACTTAATATTGGTTTCCAAATTTTCTCGTCAAAAAATATATTACCATGGTCATCTTCTCTTGGTGTAGTAACCACATTTATGTAAGATTGTAGACTTAATGATAAATTAATTTTTGGTGGTTCATAAACAGAGTTTCTTCCCCAAGACTCAATACCATCTAAATAAATTTTGTCCTCATGTTTTGTATATGAGTAATAGAACTTGTCCATTAAATCATCTCTAACTTTAATAAAGTTATATAAAAATTCTCTTTGTTTTTTTGTCTCACGATTATAAGATAAAAAATGTTTTTGTCTTAAAAAATATTTATGATTTCTAAATATATCAATATTATTATCAACATTATTTATTTCTGTCATATGCATTAACAACCAATTATACAATGTATTTCGTTGTCTATTTCCAAATGTTGGTTGTCTTTTTAATTCAGGTGTAAGTATATAAATTTCTGAACCATTGTGTTGATATTGACTTGACTCACCAAACCCAAACCCTGCGTCATCAACCAATATAATAACATTAGAATGTATATTTTTTAGTGTATTGGTTAACCATGTACCCTCATGAAAATCATCTCTTACTGATTCACCATTTAATAAAAGTAGGCCATCGGTATCCAAAGAGTCTATACTCTTTCCTTTAAGTTCAATATACTTTAAAGTATCCCTACATAAATTAGGGAAGTTATTACCATCATCCTTATAATGAATCATTTTTGTAATTCCTCATAATACTCTATTGTTTCAGTCAATCCCATTTGTAATGTATATTCTCTTTCAAATCCATACGATTTCATTCTATCTGTATTCATTTGTCTTCTCATATCACCATTTGGTTTTGTCAAATCATACTCTATCTCTGTTCCAAAGTATGTTCCAATGACACTGGCGATATCTGATATTCTAACTTCTTCACCACTACCAAGATTCACAACATCATTCACTCTATTCTGAACCATATGAATCATTCCACGAGCTACATCTTTTGAATATATGAAATCTCGTATTGGTGTTCCATCACCCCAAACATTTAATACTTTATTGTGATAACCTTTTTTAATCATTGATGCAATCACGGTAGATTCATCACCAAAATTATCAAAAGGGCCATATATGTTTGATGGTCTAACAATGGAAATATTTTTATAATCATTTGTAATACTAACAGCTTCACAACTTAACTCTCCCATTCGTTTTATGTATGCAGGGATTTTATCGTTCTCACTTGGAACTTTATCCCATACATCGTCTTCATTATAAAATTCACTTGGTGGATATACCCCAACTGAACTTGTGTAAAGAAACCAATCAGGTTTCCATCTACCAACTGCACGAATCACATTCGTATCAAATTGTAACATTGGTAAATAATCTTCTGGTCTTTCCTTTACTCTCAAAGGTGAACCCTTAATACCTGCCAAGTGATATATGTGGTCATAATCTGCGATGATACTCGTGTTACTACTATGAGTCATATCTAACCCATAATACTTCGCGTTACTTGGTAAATCATTTGGTATGTTGTAATCTTTATCAACTACACCAACCTTTCTATAAATCTTTGAACACAACTCAACAAGTTGTCTTCCTACCATTCCTCTTCCACCTATTATTAATGCTTTCATTTGTCTATAAACTCCTGTAGTTTTTTTATTTGTCTTGGTATAAAGTTTTGAAATAAATTATCTAAATTATGTTTGTATATGTGGTAATTATTCCCATACATTTCCCATAAATCATCTTCTGGATTTTCACCACTAATCAACTCCGAATATCCTTCTAATACTTTTTCTATCTTTATATCTATATTGTCTCTGTTTTCCGTCTGTCCATGAATTTTTATACTATCGTACTCTCTCCAATTTTTATATAATGCTTCAATACCCCAACTAAATCCTTCATCATGTAACCATTTCATGATATTATCAGGCCCAATAAATAGTGCAGGTTTCATAGTTAATACGGTCTTTACCCATTTTTCAGTTATGTATTTATTTTCACCATTCAGATAAACCATTGTAAATGTTTCTATTATAGAATTATAATATTTCACAAGATTCATAGCTCTGCCATCTCCACCACCATCTTTAATAGTAGGATAAATTTCTTTATAATATTTTTGTTTGTCTTCTGAACCTTCAAAATATTCTATTGGTGCCAACCAATTAGATTCAAAGTTAAATTTTGAGTTTATATCCCACAACTTATCAAAGAAATTTTTTCTACCATAATGGTCTAATCCATGTAAAAAAGAAATTTTATGTTGTCTTTTGTATCCATATTGATTGTGATATGCATATTCCCAAAAACCATCATTGTAAAATCTTATCCAATTTTTTACTGGTGTTAAATATCCTATTTCACTTACTAATAAAACAACATCATCTAATACATCAATACCTTCTTTTCTAAATAAATCTGATTCTTTATTCTTTAAAGAACAATCTATTATTTTTTTAATTCCATATTTTTTTAACCAAGGAATTGATTTTTCCATACAGGCAAATGACTCAGGTTCTGTCATACCCAATGCGATTAATTCATATCCATCATCCATTAATTCTACAATTTCTTTGTGTTGTCTGATATCATAATCATAACAATCATACCCATTTATATGAATTAATAATACTTTTTTACTTTTATCGTAGAATTCTACTCCTGTCTGTTGCCATTGTTGTATATGGTGTGGTTCATCTTTATCATAATAATCCCATAACTCAAAAATTTTATTACCATGGTGGTCACCAAATACAGAGTGTTTTAATTCCCAAAATAACCAATTACTCATTTACAAACTCCTCAAATTCTTTTCTCATATTTGGAATGTATTTGTTAAAAAACACATCTGCATTGTGATTTAATATTTCATATTGGTCTCTATACCATGAATGTATATCTTTATGTGACATGTCTGTAATTTTATTAACATTGTCCATACATCTATGTATCTTATTTAAATGTGGATTGGAATCTTCACCTTTAGCATTACCATCCCATTCTTTCCAATCATCAGTTAGTGTGGTATATGGTTCAAATCCATGTTTATCAAGATACTCATATATACCATTTGAACCAATTATAATTGATGGTTTTAAAGTAAAAATTGACTTCATCCACTTATCAGTAAAGAATATATTTCTCATAGTTGGTGGATGTACAATCTCAATATATGAATCTAAATATTTTGCAAAGTTTACATATTCACCAGGTACTCTACCATATTCTTCTTTCCAACCATCACCAATTATTGGTTGAATATTCTTTACATAATCCCCAACAACTTTATCATCTATGTATTCATGTGGTAATAATAAATGTAAGTGTTCAGTAGGTATGGTATTATATATTCTATGTACTAAATCCAATCTATGGTCGTGGTCATTTGAAGAAATAAAAGAAACTTTATATCTTCTTTTAAAATGATTTTGATGTTCAATTATTTTTTCTAATGATTTTGTATTAAATACATGACCCATTGTATTTGTTGAGTTAGCAAAGTCTCCTGTTTCAATACCCATTATCCAAAACTTTCCTTTACTCAATTTTACTTTACTTTTATCTACTATATTTTCGTTGATATTTGGTTCTATGTATTTTTCTATATTATGTGAATACATAAACTTTAATATTCGTGTGTAGTATTCATCTCCTTGCCATTCTGGGTCATGAAAATTTGACATGATAATTTGATATCCAAGGTCTTGTTGTTTATTTACAAACTCAGATAACTCATCATTATCACATACACGATATTCTAAAAATATTGTTTTTCGTGACTGGTCAACATCTGATGATAGTGATGAATAAGTATACATCTGATTAAGTTCGTTTGAGTTTACTCTTTTCCAATTATTCATGAATTAACCCCATTATATGTTTTGCAAAAAGTTTATTACCCTTATCATTTGGGTGTCCATCATTCTCTGCATATAAACTTGTATCTTTTTTATTATCTACTAAATCTGAATATCTACCACCACAAAACTCTTCCCATGATTTTTCAAGAAAGATATTGTAAACATATTCAAACTCAGGTGAATATTTTTTAGTTAAATTTTTTAAGTCACCAATTGAATTAAAGAAAATAAACTTTGGTAATATTCTTGAAAGTGATAAAATATATCTATTTGTATTATCAAGTAATACTTTTTCATTAAAATAGTTTCTCCAATAAAATTCCCAATGTTTTAGTTCTTCTTTTGTATATTGGTCTTTGTTAGAATTTTCAAAAGTTGCAACATCTATTTTTTTGTACTCGTTATTTAAATCATCCCAATATTCAAATCTCGTAGATTCAGTCCAACCAATTAAAAACAAAGTTTGATTTACTTTATCTTTATTGTTATTTACCCATTCGGTTATTTTTCTAAATATCATTTGATTAGAACCACCACCTTCTGCAAGATTAATATCTTCTAAATTATAATTAGATGATATCAAACTTGAAACACGATTTTTTTTATCTGAAGTTCCATATCCTTCAACCCAACTACATCCACAACTTACTAAATATTTAACTTCCACAATGTTTCTCCAATATATCTTCAAGTAATTTTGAACGACTTCTAATAAACTTAGGAAAATATTTAATATTATGTATAATTTCATCTAAGTGATTATAATATAATTTATGTAAATCTTTCTTTTCCATAGAACATAATCTTTGTATTTCTTGAAAAATCATATTAGTTCTTTTCCTACCATCAACTTCGTTATCATATGAATTATCAAAGAAAGTATCAAAAGTAGAAAACCCTAAATCTCTTAGTATTTGTAATGAACCTGGTTCACAAACTAACAATTGTGGTGTACCACATAATATTGGTCTCCATGTTTTTTCAGTAAAGACTGGTGAAGAAGGTTCACTACTCCAATTTGACCATGATTCACTATTAACATCAAAATATACATTTAACCAATTGACAACATTAAAATATGGGCCCCATGTTGTATCATGATGTGTAAGTAAATCTTCACCATCTGAAAGTTTTACTTTTGTTTTCGTGTCATCTAACGACTCAATCGTATCAAATTGAAATGGTAGTTTTTTATTTTCTTTAAAATATTCTAACCATTGATTAGTATTATTATCATATCCCTCATATTGATTTAAGTCAACAAGTAGATTTTCTTTTTGGTCATATGGGCCACAAATAGGTGCCTTACCATTTGTTATGTCAGGAAAAGATACAAAACCCTTATCAATTAAATTGTTCTTATCACATAAATAAGTTAAATATAATCTCTGAATTCTTGGTACGAGATTGGTCATTAAGTAATGTTTTGGTCTTAAAAAATGTTTTCCATTTTTAATTATTTTTATATAAGTTTCATCACAAAAATTTTTCAAATGGTCATGACTAACTACCGAATGAAAATATAAATTTAAACATTCAATATTAGGAAATCTATCATTTGCAAGTGGGTCTGCATCTAACCACAATATATTTTCAAAAGGTAGTTTCTTATTTTGTATTAACTTTTCAATTTGTATTGGGTCATCATTTGGACACCAACTCTCTTGACCACCATCAAATACTAATTTACATTTATTAGACTTAATATCATCTATATATTTTTTTGGTAGTGAGTTTAATATATTATCAACAACACCAACTTTAGTATGAGAATAATCTGGTCTGTAACTTATTATTAAAATATACTTACCATCAAAATTATCATCTACCATCTTAAAAACACTATCGGTTCTTCTGTTAAGTATTACCTCATACACATATGACATTAAATCAAAACTTATTGATTTTGTCATATTTTCTGTAACTTTGGTTAGTCCTTCATTTCCATCACCATCCATTTGACCAAAATTATATAATCTTATGTTTATCATTTAATATCTCCATATATTTTTTTTGCCACTATTTCGTGTCCCTTTGGTGTCAAATGGTCAGCAGGATAATGTGTGTAATCACTTCTATCAATACATCGTGTAATACTATGATTACCTTTCCAAATAAAATTATCCCAATTTATTAAATTACTTTTAAATTTTTTTACCTCGTCTTTCCATTCCTTAAATGTATGTTGTCCAAAAACAAAATAATATTCAACTCCTAATGTTTTAAAAACACAATCCATACTATAAATTAAATCTATCATTTTTCTGTGTTCAGTTTCTATATCAACAAAATTCTCATAATACATTTTAAGTGTTTTACTTTCAAGATTATCTTTATCACCATAACTCCAACTATCAACTTTTCCTAAAACATAATCTTCATAAGTAGGTGAATAAAATTCAGTTCGTGTTGGACTTGTTAATTGTATGATGAACATTGTATCTTTTATATTTTTTTGTTTTTTTATATAATCTAAAGTCATTCTCATTGTTCTTTGGTTTGAACCACATCCTAAAGATTCATTGATTGTAGTTAATCCTAATAGTTTTCCAAGATGAAATGGCCAAGTATTTTTTAACCTTACACTTTCAAACTCTTCACCACTTGGATTACACTTAGTCATATGCCAGGCTTGTTTATCAGACTTTCTCTGTTCCATTGAGTACCCATCACTCTTGGTATTTACTTGTTCCATAAATTTAGAGTCACTATTAAACTCACCACCCCAACTATAACTACATCCATTTACATACAAATACTTCATAACATAATCTCTACTACTTTTTTTATTTCTTCTTTTGCAAAATCAAAATAACGATTATAATTGTGATTTAAAATATCTTGTACATCATCTGACCAATACCACTCATGTAATTCTTGTCTTGACTTTTCATTAAAAGTTTGTAGTGATTTTGACATCTCTACTACTCTCTGACGATTATTACCTATAGTGTCATAGTTTTCATCTATACCAACTTTGTTAAATGTTTTGAATCCATTATCTCGTAACCAAGTTAACATATGTGAAGAATCTTCACTAAATAAAAAAAATGGTGTTCTTGTTATTATGGATTTAAAAACTTTTTCAGTTGTATATGGAACTACTAATCTTCGTCTTCTATTATCATCAAGTCTACTTTCAACTTCAAAACAAACATTTACATATGAATTTTTATAAACCATCATATTAATATCATGTGAACGAGCAGAAGAACTATGATGTCCTTTTGTACTAAATTCTTCACCATCTATTACAGGTAAATCTGAATTAATATGTAATAATTCTAATATCTCATCTATACTATTCTCGTTTAAATAATCATAGATATTATTCTTCTGTTGTCCTTGTAAATCATTCACCATACATTCATAAAAGGTTTTAACTTCACCATGTTCATTTACATCGTCATCAACCTCTAATTTTACATTTTGTAAATTTTCAAAGTTAAATTTTTTATTATTATCTTTTAAATAATTCATACATTTTTTAAGATGTATAAATGAATTTGGATTGAATAAAAAGTAATTATCATTGTTTATTATACCTTTACGAAAACACTCAAGTAGTAAGATACTTCTAAATTCTCTTATCTGACTTGATATACATGAAACTTTATATCTTCTTTTCCAACTTTTAGTTAAATTATGAATCTCATTATGAAATCCCATCTCATTTAACATGACATTTTTTTCAAGAAATGATGTATTGAAGTCACCATCAAATATACAAGTGTTCATTGCAATAACATTGTAATTGTGTTTATTTACATACTCATATACTTTATTTGTAAAGTATGGTTCAATCCATACAACTATATCTTTATACTTTTCAAGAATAGTAGTGTCCTTATTAATATCTTCTAATATTCTCTCTGACTCTAACCAAAGACTCCATAGTGAATTTGGTTCTGTATTACTCGTGACAATTATTTTGTAACCATGATTTTCTACTAAATCAAGTAAGTTTTTATGTTCTTCAAAGAAATGTAAAAACTTAATTGGTGTATCAACACTTATTTCATCATCCCAAGTAGGATAACAATTGACACCACAAAGTATAAATTTATCGTTTTTAAGATTGAACCATTTTTTTGCATACTTTACAATATGTACTTTTTGTTCATCATTTATTCTAAGTTTTGAATGTGACTCATCATCTAAGTCAACATAAACTAATCCATTATTCATAGACGCTTGTTCGTTCTCTTTTCATTTGACCACCTGGATTGAAGTGTGCATCTTGTCTTAAATATGAAGTTAAGAATGCAGTTCTCCACTTATCAGTAGTTCTATTCTCTTCGGAACCATGGATTACATGAGAGTGAATCAAAGATACTGAACCTGCCTTAGCATTAGTATAAACTTTTTCATACTTTTCATTCCACTCACCATCTACCCATTCTCCTGGTATAACACAAGGTTTACCTCTTTCATTTCTCCAATCATCTGGATTAGTCAATAATCTATCCTCGTCAATATTGATTGGTAAACACCACTCTTTATGTGAACCTGGATAAACATATAAACCACCATTCTCTCTATTTGCATCTACAAGTGCAACAGAAGAGTTTATAATATCATGTTTATTTGCATGAGAGTAAAAAATGTTTTGGTGAACATCTCTACCCAACTCTCCTGGTGGTTTAAAATACATCCAAGTTTGTAGTGAATCCAACTTAACCTCACGATTCAAATCTGAACCCATACATAACTCAACTAATTCCACAACTCGTGGATGTTTTCTCAACTTTTCAAAAAGTTCAGAATCTTTAGCTGGATGTTTGTAAGGTCTCGTATCCTCACCTCTTAATTCTATCAAACGATTTGCCTCTTCTTTTAATTCGTTAACTTCATCATCTGATAAAATCACTTCATTGTAATAACCATTTTCATTCCAAAAGTCAACTATCTCTTTGTTCGTCATTTCCATATTCCTCGTCATACCAATCCATTGTCTTGCGTATTCCATCAGACAATGATGTCTTGGCTTCCCATCCGTATTTATTTTTCATCTTATCAGAACTTATTTTTCTGATTGGTATCATAGATGGTTTTCCACTAATGTATTCTATTGGTGCCTTGTAATCTGCAACTTTCATACAAGTAGTTAGTATTTCATTAACATTATAACTCGTGTTAGAACCAATATTAACTACTTCGTGTTTCTCCTTACAATTTTCCATTACATTAACTAAACCATCTACAAAATCTTCTATGTATATAACATCTCTTACATCTCCACCTGTTCCCCAAACTTGAATTGGATTGTGTTTATCAATTACTTTTCTAATCGTTGCAGGTGTAACATGACACTTATCAAAATCCCATTTATCATGAGGCCCATAACAATTACCTGGTCTTATCACTAAACAATCCATACTTGGTGATAATTGGTTTGCATATAAATCACATAACACCTCACCATATCTTTTCATCCAACCAACTGCATGGTATACTGGATAAGGTTCTTCAAATATGTTCCAAGTTTCATCAACCAACTTATCACCACTTGGTGGATACACGGTTGAACTACTGATAAAAACATACTTCTTTACTTTGTTGAAATATGCGGCCTCTATCAATTGTGTGTTTACTATTACATTTGGTGTAACATGAACCAAAGGTGACTTTACGGTATCAACCGCATTTGAAGTATTTGCAGAACAATTAACAACTATATCCATACCTTCTGTGATTTCTTTACAAAACTCCATATCTCGTAAATCACCATAAAAGTATTCTACACCTTTTACTCTTTTGTTATTTTTATGTATTGTTCCGTATACTTCATATCCATCTTTTAATAATCTCTCTACAAGATTATATCCTATTAGTCCTGATGTTCCTGTTACTAAAATTTTCATATTATTTTAAACTCCTCTAATTTCTCTATTACTTTATCATGTATTAATTGGTGTGTTGTTTTACTTGGGTGATGGTCGTATATACCAAAATGTTCTCCTAACTCACATGCAATCGTCCATTGATTTAAATCATCAAGACAAGTCTTACCATTTTCAAAGGTTATAAACCATGGTTTGTCTTGTAAGTAAACTCTCATTTCAGGTTGCCAGTTAAACAAAATTAATTGTACACCATATTGTTCTCTAAATTTTTTTTCCAAATCTATAAATTTTTGTGACTCTTCTCCGATGTGTCCATGATAATGTTGTAACATCTTTTCATCGGTCTCACCTTCTGTTCTTTCTGTTGGATTTTCTCTCAATTTAACATCTTCATGAAACATAGGATATTTACCATATTTATCAAATATATCATTGATATCAAAATCAGAGTTAAAACTTCTAAATGGTTCTGTTGTCTGTACTACTATAAATTTTATATCTCTATATGGATGGTCTTCACACGAATATACCCAATTTTCAATACTATCAAAAGTATTTAGATTTGAATTACCATCATTTTGATTAGTACTCATATATTCCCAACCTAATGTTTTACTTAATAATCCACCATATGAAATACTTTTCATATACTCTAAATCTTGTTGTGTTAATTTATGTCGTATCGCCTTCTTTGGATTAGCATCTTCCCATTGCCATCCTTCATTTTCATAATCTTCAAATGTATATTTTTTCCATTCATTTATCCAACGATAATAATATAAACCTTGTCCATATGTAAATGAACATCCTGCTGTTCCAAATACCTTCATTAAAACATCACCCAATTTCCTGTACCATGATGTGGATAATCACTCTTATATTTATAATAAATGACATCATCAGGTACATCTTGTTTTTTACCCCATGCAGACTCTGTAGGTGTATTTGTAGAAAGTCCATTATCCTCAATTACAAATTCTAATGGTAGGTCATGGTTTCTTGCATATTTATATACTTCATGAAAGATACCACTTTCAAATGTCATGTCTCCAACAAAACACCACACCTTTATCGGATTATTATTTTCATCTACTTCCTCATTTAGTTTTACTGATTTTGCAACACCTAATGCAATTGGTAATGTACCACCCACAATAGATGAAGAATAAAACTTTGCCTTTCTGTCCTTGGTTGGATATAAATGTTTTCCATTTTCATCTACATCACAATGAAAATTATGAACACTCATACTCCTACCAGCTTCTATTTGATTCTTTATATTTAAAACTCCATGTAATAATGCATGATAATGGTTTCTCCAACTACTAAATACCCAATCAAATTCACCTACATATTGAAATATATCTATTAATTGTTCTTCATTACCATCACTTAAATGTATAGGTGCAGTTATTTTTGCATCATTGTAAGAATCTGCGATTCTCTTTTCAAATCCTTGAAGTTGTTCTTTGGTCATAAACACTTCTCTTCGTTTACCACTCTCTGTAATATGTTTAGGTATCTGTATCATTTTTATCCCTCTCACTTAATATTGGATTATCTATTGGCCAATTTATTTTTAACATTGGGTCATTCCATCTGACTGATATTTGTTCTTCCCAATCTACATACTCATCAGGATATGATTGAGTATAATGAAACACACATTCATCAGTTAAACACAAATGTCCATTTAGAAAACCTGGTGGAACCAATACACTTTTACAATTTTTATCATCAAGTGTAAAACTATCCCACTCCAAATATGTTGGACTATCTTCACGATAATCAACAACTACTAAATAAAATGCACCATACGCACATGTAATATGTTTCCAAGTTACATCATCTCCATGTAAACCACGAAGTACATTTTTTCTTGAGTTTGTAAATTTAGATATTTTATGTTTAGGTGTGTCCCATGGCCATTCCCAATTTGTCCACATCGTCCCACGATAATCTGTTTGTGTTTCTGGTTGAAATATCTTAATATCATTTAAGATTTCACTTCTTCTTGATGAATAATTAAACATTATAATGACGCTCCATAACTTAATGGAAACGCATTTCTATAATGTGAACTTTCATGTGGAACAATCATTTGATATGCTCTTATCAATTCTTCTATCCCATCATCTAAACTAAAGTTTGGTTTCCATCCTGTTGATTCTATTTTTTTATTACTTACTACATAATCTCTTTTGTCAGGGTCTACGAAATAATCTGAATAAGTTACAGAAGTATCAGGAATATATTTTTGTATTCTTTCTACTAATTGTTTCTTATTTATATTTGTATCTGATAATCCCACATTGAATATTTCGTTTTGATAACTATCATATTTTAAAGTCATATAACTGAATACTGATGCCACATCTTGTATGTGTACAAAATTACGAACAAATTCTTTTTCAAATATAGTAATATATTTATCTGTTAATAATTTATACACAAACTCATTTACTAATAAATCTAACCTCATACGACTTGACACACCAAATACGGTTGCCAATCTAAATGTTATTCCATTACTATTATTCTTAATATAATCTTCAGAGTTACACTTTGTAATACCATAATGACTGATTGGTGTTAGTGAATTTGTTTCATCTACCTCACCTTTATTGGTTCTACTTCCATAACCACTATTGGTATTTGGATAAAGTATTTGTTGGTTTGGTGATAAATTATCTACGATATTTTTGATTTGATTAAAATTGACATCGGTCGCAAGTTGTTTGTCTTTTTCACAACTTGGAAAACCGACAAGTGCGGCAAGTGGAATAATTACATCGTGTGTTTTCACTTGTTCAAGTAATAAACTTTTATTACGAACATCTCCATAGATAAATTTAAAACCTGGTTTACCAAATAAATCTAATAATGATGTTTGATTGTACATCAAATTATCTATTACGGTTACCTCGTGATGTAACATTAGTTGTCTTGTGATAACAGAACCTAAATATCCTGCTCCACCTGTAATTAATACACGCATAAAAAAGCCTCCAATAAATAGAGGCATTTACATAGTAAAACTATTTAAATGCCACCCTTGTTTTATAGTCTAAAGTAGTGGGTTAGGACTTTCTCCGAAGAGTGTTAGCACTACCTGACTTATATATAAATAGTCAATAATCT
>Ga0163111_10000637_pt1 | contig 21113 bp, 2 predicted proteins | sample CRUFie1St18metaG_FD_109645 | JGI IMG/M metagenome (GOLD analysis project Ga0163111, IMG submission 109645) | Marine microbial communities from the Costa Rica Dome - CRUD Field 142mm St18 metaG | ecosystem: Environmental > Aquatic > Marine > Oceanic > Photic zone | place: Costa Rica: the Eastern... | reverse complement strand
TCAGGATCCTCTGGTGGCGGATCTGGATACTAATACTACTACAACCACTAACAGACGATAAATTCATAAAATGTCAAAAAACAGAGTTCAACTTAATAGTGTTGTTTCCAGTCAACTTCCTGCATATGTGCAAGAAGATTATCCATTAGTATCCTCCTTTTTAAAGCAGTACTATCTTGGACAGGAATATCAAAGTGGACCTGCTGATTTAATCCAGAATATCGATGAATACATCAAGTTAGACAATTCAGCGAATATAGTTGAATCTGTTATTTTGCAAGATGATCTTAATTTTTATGATAAAACAATCAAAGTAGATCCGGTATCATCTCCCACTGGAACTGTAGGATTTCCAGATACTTACGGATTAATAAAAATTGATAATGAAATAATCACGTATAGAGGTAAGACTGATTATTCGTTTACAGGTTGTAAAAGAGGTTTTGTTGGAATCACTTCATATAAGAGTGGTGTAAACAATAGCGAATTGGTATTTGAAGAAAGTGAAGCAGATGACCATAATGATGGATCTGTTATTGAAAATCTAAGTGTTGTATTTTTAAAAGAATTTCTTCTTAAAACAAAAAATCAACTTCTCCCTGGATTACAAAACAGAACCCTTGACAAAGATCTTAATCAAAATATTTTCTTAAAACAGTCCAAAGATTTTTATCTCAGTAAAGGAACTGACGAATCGTTCAAAATTTTATTCAAAGCATTATATAATGAAGATGTAACAGTTATTAGACCATCGGAGTTTTTGTTTACTCCATCTAATGCTAGGTATGAAATAGTAAATCAGTTGATCGTGGAACCAATTGAGGGTAATCCAGAAAATTTAGATACTGCAACTTTATATCAAGATGCATATAAGTTTGATGATAAGATTAGAAAATCATATGCGCCAATCACCTCTGTGGAAAAGATTGAGGTTGGATTTGGGCAATCATATTATAAATTAAATTTTGATGGTGGATATAATAGAGATATTATTGTTGAAGGTGTAGAGTATGGTGCTTTCAGTGTAGAACCATCAACAAGAATCATTGGAGCAGTTTCTTCTGGATCAACTATTATTGATGTTGATTCTACTGTTGGTTTTGGAACTACTGGTGAGTTGTATGTTACTTATTCGGATACAACTACTGGTGTAGTATCTTACACTTCAAAATCATTAACTCAATTTTTTGGAGTAACAAATCTCACTAAAAATATCAATGATGCATCCACAGTTGGTATTAACACCTTTACATATGGTAGATCAAAGTTAGATCAAAACGAACTAATAAAAGTTAGAATATCCTCTGTACTTAAAACATCACCTAAACTACCAGAAAATACTTTGTCCCTTAAAAAAGGAACAACTGCAAATGTCACCACTTACGGAGTTTCTGAAAATAATTTTCTAACTAGAGGATGGGAATACAATGTAGCTTCGATTTATGGTGTAGACAGTGTTGAATTACTTGATAAGTCAGATTTTACTTATAGTGTTACATTAAACTCTAAACATTATTTAAAAGTCGGTAACGCTATTTTTGTTATCTTAAAAGATAATACAAAACTAAGTTCTGTTGTAATATCTATTGATAATGAGAAAAGTTTTAGAGTAAGAGGTCAAGGAAAATTAGAAGAATCTCAAGTAAGTAAAATACAAAGAAAAATTCAAAAAGGATTATCTAACACGTTTTCAAAAATTAATCAGTTCTCAACTGGTGTTGACAACTTATATAAAACTGATGATGGAAGTTATATTGTTGCCTCTCCGTCTATCCCCAGTTATAATGCTCAACCCATTCAGGTAACTCAAAGAAAAATAACTTTTTCTGGAACCTTTGAAGGAACTGAGTTTAAAATAAGTCCAGGAGTAGAGCATGGATATTATACTGGTGAAGCAATTTATTATGCAGCAAGTACTTTTGATCAAAAATACATCGATTCTGATGGAACAGTAAAAACAAGAACAGCACGAAATGCAGGTTTGTTTGCTGATGGACTGTATTTTGTTGAAAGAGTTGATGGTTTTACTTTAAAATTTGCAAAAAGTAATGATGATATCTACAATCAAAGATACGTATCAGTTGATAGTAGCACAACTGTAACTGACAGCACTATCATACCTTACGTTAATTTTGAAAAAACATTAAAACCACAAAAACTTTTAAGAAAAATATCTGCTCCTCTTAATCAAGGAACAAAAACTTCGACCACACCAGGAACCACTGGTATATTAATAAATGGAGTAGAAGTTTTAAATTATAAATCAAAAGATACTGTTAAATATGGTGCTATAGAAAGCGTTGATATCTTATTTCCTTCTAATAATATTGATGTTATAAATGTTCCAAATTTGATTATTAGTGATCCTGTTGGTTCTGGAGCAACTGGTCATCTTTCTGTTTCTGGTTCTGTTAAAGAAGTAAGGGTGCTTGAAGGTGGATTTGATTATTTGTCTAAACCAACTTTAAAAATTGAAGGTGGAAATGGACAAGGTGCATTTGGTATTGTCAACATGAAGTTGATTGACCACGCCCCAGAATTTTTTGCGGATCAAGCATCTGATAAAGTTTCTTTAGTTAATGATACCATTGGTTTCGCAACATTCCACAAATTTAGAAATGCAGAGCAAGTAGCGTATAAAACTTTTGATTATCAACCTATAGTCGGTCTGGACACAAGTGCATTATATTTTGTATCAACTGTCGATAATACAACTGTTAGATTGCATCCAACACAAGCTAGTGCTGTATCTGGCATTAACACTATTTCCTTAACTGGATTTGGCGTTGGTAAACATGCTCTTCAGAGTGTAAACAAAAAATCAATAGTATCTTCAATTAATATAGTTACTGGCGGAAGTGGATATGAATCTAAAAAGAAAACCGCATCTATATCAGGAATCAATACTTCTTCCAATGTTATCAGTATTAAAAATCATGATTACAAAGACGGTGAAACTGTTAAGTATACTGTAGAAGGAACTGTTGCTGAAGGTTTATCCAATAATACAGAATACTATGTAACAACAGTAGACAAAGATTCATTCAAACTTTCTGCTGTTGGAGTTAGTTCAGATAAGGAATTTTTCTATAGAACTAAACAATATGAAAATATTACCTCTGTAGGTGTAGGAACTCATATCTTTAACTATCCAGAGATTACTGCTACTCTCTCTGGCGAGGTTGGTATTTCCTCTGTTGGCACAGAAACATTTAAGGCATCAGTTGAACCAATAGTACGTGGCACAATAACATCTGTTCATATTGAAAATGAAGGTGTTGGTTATGGATCATCTGAAGTTATTAATCTTGATCGTCAACCTACGATTACAATTAATGGTGGAAAAAATGCTCAAGTTAAACCTATCATAAACAATGGAAAAATTACACAAGTTATTATTTTAAATTCTGGATATGGATATGATACTCCTCCCGATTTAGTTATCAATGGTGATGGTCAAGGCGCAGTTTTAGTGCCCATTATTTCAAATGGAAGTTTGTCAGAAGTAATAGTTTCTGAACCTGGTGGCGGATTTGACATATCAAACACTTCTATTGATGTTCAAACCTCAATTGATTCTGAACTACCACCAAGATTCTACTCAAATCTTAAAACCTGGAGAGTAAATGCATTTGAAAAGAATTTGCCATTCTTTACTAAAGACGATGGTGTAGTTATATCAGGTAAATATGAACTACAGTTTGCTCATTTATACGCACCTAGGATTCTAAGAGAGAGTAATTTTTCTGTAGATTCTGAGGCAAATATACTTTATGGTGAAAGTGATCTTCGTAAAGTAAGTAGTATTGAAGTTGATTCAGATCAACATTCTCCTATTTTAGGATTTGCTTATGATGGCAATCCAATTTATGGTCCATACGCTTATACCACTAGAAGTGGCGGCGTAATATCTCAGATGAAGACTGGGTATTCTCTTGATTTAAAATCTGAAAGACCACCATTATCAGTATTTCCAGAAGGATTTTTTATTGAGGACTATACTCACAAAAATGTAACTGATGAAACTGTTCTTGATGAAAATAATGGAAGATTTTGTATAACTCCCGAATATCCAAAAGGAACTTATGCATATTTCATGACAGTTAATGATTTGCAAACTGAGCAATCTGGAGTATTTGAAAAATATAAGAAACCCGTTTTCCCATATATTATTGGGGATAACTATCATTCAATTCCTAATGAGTTTAATTTTGCTGGATCTTCAAATCAGGATGACTTTAATTTTGAAGAAAGTGATCTTCGTAGAAATACTGATCCATTGAATTTGATTGAGGGAGAAACTCAGTTATATTCATATCTTTTCATTCCAAATAAGTTTAGTCAAACTGCAAAAATCAATGCTGTCGTACCAGGATCAATTGACGCCATAGGTATCTTGACAGGTGGAACTAACTACAAAGTTGGAGAAACTTTAGTATTCGATAATGAAGGAACTGGCGGAAACAGTGCTTATGCAAAAATTAGTAGAGTAAAAGGTAAATCTATTACTAATATAAGTGTTGCTTCAAGTTCTATCACTGATGTAGAAATATATCCAAAAACGTCTGGAGTTTATGAGGTTGTTTGTGATAATCCTCATGAGTTCTTACGTTCTGATATAGTTTCTATAACTGGACTTTCAACAAATGGCACTGGAATTGAAGGATCTTATTCTGTAGGAATTTCCTCAAATCGCCTTCGTCTTGCTGGTGTCGGAACAACAGCAGTTGCAATTGGCACTGAGGGTGTTACTGGTCTTGTTACTCACTTTAGTGTGACTGGTAATATTCTCTCCACAAAGGTAAATGATGTCTTAGAGATTGGCACAGAAAAAGTAAAAGTCTTAAACGTTGATTTTGAAAACTCAAGATTTAGAGTTCTAAGATCAGTTCGAGGAACTGTTTCTACTGGACACACTATTGGTAAGTTACTACTTGAAGATTCAAGAAATTTTGATATATTAACTGGTATTACCTCAACCTATGAGTTTACAAGAAATGAACAAGTTTATTTTGATCCCTCTGAAACTGTTGGATTAGGGACCACTGCTGGAATTGGTATTGGTTCAACTCTTTCTTTTGCCAATCCAGGCGCAGGAATTACTCAAAAGTTTATTCCAACTAAATCTCTCTTCTTTAAAAATCATAAATTTAAAACTGGCGATCAGTTGACATATTCACCAGGAACTGGTGGAGTAGGTCTATACGTAGAAGATGAAACTAATGTTGGTCTTGGAGCAACTTTATCTGACGGACAAAAAGTTTTTGTCGCAAAAATAGATGATGATCTTATTGGAATTGCAACTGTAAGAGTTGGTCTCGGAACAACGGGGACTTTTGTTGGAGTCGCTGCATCTCATAGGAATTCATCGACATTATTCTTTAAAGGTGTAGGTGTAGGTAATACCCATAGTTTTACTACTAATCATACTGTAATAACTGCACAGATTAAGAAAAATACTGTAACAGTAAGTACAGCTGAAACACATGGTATTAGTCCAAAACATAGAGTTGATATATCAGTAAATCCCAGAACAAATAAAAATGTAGTCGTAAAATATAATGATTATAATAGAAATATTATTGTAAATCCTCTTGGATTCTCTTCAACTGGCATTAACACCTCAACTGGAACAATCTTTGTTCAAAGTCATGAGTTTGAAGGTGGAGAAAAGGTAATTTATAATGTAGATGTTGGTAGTAATGTAGCTAACGGATTAACTAACGAAAAAATTTATTATATCTCTAAAGTTGATGAAAACAACTTTAAGTTGTCTAACACATATTATGATGCTACGAGAGATATTCCTGTCACAGTTTCAATCGCTGACACTGGATCTGATGGAGGAAATATTAACCCCATCAATCCTTCAATAACTTTATACAAAGACTCGACCGTTACTTTTGATCTTTCAGACTCCTCTCTTGGATATTCTGTATTGGGATCCAACTACCCTGCATTTGATTTAAATCTTTATAGAGATAAAGATTTTAAAGTTCCTTTTAACAAATCCAATAATAGCAATGTATTTGAATATACTAGATCAGGTCAGGTAGGATCTGCTGGTGGAAAAGCAGTTTTATCTGTAAGTTCAAATTTACCCGATGATTTATTCTATAAGTTTGATTTAGTATATAATGCAAGTCTGCCAACAATCAAGTCAGATGTAAATGTCGATACTGATGTAATTTCTGGAAACCAAATAAAAATAAAAAATAGTCAATATTCGGGTAATCATAGGATAAAAATTGATTCTTCAACTTCTTTCTCATACGATCTTCCCAATCCTCCAGAAAGCGTATCCTATGCATCATCTATATCAGAACTCACATACATGACTGATTGCGACCACACAACTGGTCCAATCGCTAGGATTGAAATTTTAAATGAAGGTAATGATTATTATGAACTCCCATCTATTACCAAGGTAAACACTGGAATCGGTTCTGGTGCTATTTTAGAGGCACAGAGTTCTACCATTGGTTCTCTTAAATCTACTTCAACTCAGGATATTGGATTCAACCTTCCATCCGATAGCACCCTAAAACCAAGATTACTATTCCCACAAACTATTCGCATTGAACCATTAGCAGTATTTGATAGCGTTGGTATTACCTCTTTTGGAAGAGGTTTCTCTATCACTCCAAAACTAATTGTTATTGACGGTAAAACACAACTACCAGTTAATGACGTAGATCTTGAAATGAGACTTGGAGAATCTAATATTAGGATTCTTAAAAATACAAATGGAATATCCAACGTACCTCCTACAATCATTCCAACTAGAACTGACTCCGGTGTAGGCATTAGTACAATTGAATACTTGCCTGCAACTAAAGATGTTATAGTTACAATGAATGTGGGATTCTCTACATTAAATAGTTTCCCCTTTATTGTTGGTGATAAAGTTCTTATTGAAAATGTTAGTGTTGGAGTCGGATCTACTGGAAAAAATTATAACTCTGCCGGATATAACTACAAGTTATTTGAGTTAACTGAAGTAAGTCAGAATCTTGGTGGTATTGGATCTGTTACATTCAACATGTCCAATCTATTCAATGATGATGAATTTCCTGGTTCTTTTGATGAAGTGAATTCTTCAGGTAGAATTACAGCACAAAAACATTTTCCTATCTTTGAGCCAAATCTAGTTCTTAACGATTACATTATTGGAGAAACTGTTACATCTGATTCTGCAACTGGAGTTGTTGAGGATTGGAATCCAGTAACCTCAATTATAAGAGTATCATCAGATGATAATTTTAAAGTTGATGAAAAAATAACTGGTAGATCGTCTAAGTTTGTTAGTATTGCCTCAACTATAACTTCTTTTGAATCCTATTTTGATTTTAATGCATCTTCTAAAGTTATTAGAGGATGGCAAAATGAATCTGGAGAACTCAACTATTCTCTTCAAAGAGTTCAAGATAATTTCTATTATCAAAGATTCTCATATTCTCTTAGATCTGGAATTCCATTTGATACTTGGAATGATGTTGTTTCATCAACTAATCATACATTAGGTTATAAGAAATTCTCTGATTACCAACTGGAAAGCACTAATGAAAATTCGATGGTGGTTGGGTCTGGAGCTACATCCCTTACTGATGGCATTGTATCCGTAAATGATATACAAGAAGTTATTGATCTTAATTGTGTTAATGATTTTGATTTAGTAAGAGAGAATAATATCAACTCTGGCACAATGTCCAATGAAATGATATTTTCTAACAGAATTTTGTTGGATTACTTTGAGTCTATTGGAAACAGAGTTTTGTCCATTGACGATATAAGTGGTCAATTTAACAGTGAACCTAGATCTACTCCTTTTAGTGTAGTCAATACTTTTGATATATCTGAATCAAGAGGAGTAAAGTATGTAACTTATGTTAGAGATAAAAGATTTACACAACAAAGACAACTTCTTATAGTTGATTTGGTTCATGACGGTGTAAGAGCATATATGAACCAATATGGAAGAATCGAAACTCAATATGATCAAGGTTCTTTTGACTTCTCTATTACAGGAACTGATGGGCAACTTTTATTCTTCCCAACTAAGTCCGTAGTCAATGATTACAATGTAACAACATTATCTTACAATATTAGTGGGATCGCAACTATAGGAATAGGAACTTCTTTCTTCGGTAGTGGTATTCAGGTAGATACATCATCTACAGAAATAACATCTGGATCCGATGCTACTATTGTTTCCATTGCAAGTACCTACAACTCTGCCAAAGTTTTAGTAACTATCAATCCTGATTCTACAGTAAATGATAAATTTGAAACAGTTGAACTTAGTGTGTCTCATGATGGAACTAATGTTGAACTACTTGAGTTTGGACAGTTGACAACTGGAGGATTTGATTCCTACGGTGGCGCTGGACTTGGCACTTATTCTGCAGCAATATCAGGTAGTAATTTAGAAATCGATTTCCATCCTGGAGTAGGTATTGGAAGTACGGGTGTGATAAACACGGTTCAGATTGCATTGTCTGAAAATACTTCAGGAATAACAACAACTAAATTGCAGTTCTCTGAACTTGATGGTAGAACAACAACCATATCGGCATCTGGTTCGCCAGGTGTTACAACTGTATCACAATATGACAACAATTACGACTCTGCTTATTTCATCGCACAAGTTGCTGACACCACTAATGGAGAGTATCAAATCTCAGAAATAGTTGTAGTTGATGATTACCTCACGGCATCAAATTCTTATGACACGTATTTTACTGAATACGCGGAATGCTCAACGGGAGTTGGTTTAGGAACTTTTGGTACAAGTATTGATAGTGCAGGAACAGTTTCATTGCTATTTACTCCAAATCCAAGTATTGCAACTAAGGTAACCGTATTTAAGAATGCACTTACTCTTAATCAAGATACTACGTTAGGCACTGGTATTACATTTACCAATGCTTTTATCGGTGGAGAGTTTGGTTCTTATAGTGGAACTGAGTCTGATGTTAAGAGATCATTTGGATTGACTCATAAAAATGATGAGATTTTTGAAAGGTATTTCGTTGGCAATGACAGTAATGTAGTTGATTTGACAAATAATACGATTACAATTCCAAATCATTTTTATGTAAGTGGTGAAAAAATTGAGTATGTTCATGTGGGAACTGCTTCATCTGCAATCGGAATCGCGACAACATCATTTACAGGGGCAGCAAATACAACCTTCTTACCTGGAGAGAATATTTTTGCCATTAAAGTAGACGATAATAAAATTAAAATTGCAAATAGCGCCGAAAATGCACTTAAACCAGTTCCTGTTGCAGTAGAACTTGAAAGTGTGGGTATTGGAACATCTCATAGATTTATAGCAACAAATCAAAATGCAAAGGTTATAGTTGCTATCGATAATCTTTTACAATCGCCTATAGTCTCTACATCAGTAACAACTGGTTTATCAACTAGTGTAACCATCTTTGATAGTCTGGTTAAATTTAGTGGAATAACATCATTCTTTGGTTCGGACATAATTAAAATTAATGATGAAATTATGAAGATTGAAGGTGTTGGTATTGGTAGCACTAACATTATCAGAGTTCGTAGGGGATGGTTAGGAACTAAAGTTGCTGCAGCAGCAACTGGCGACTTAGTTACAAAAATATCTGGAAACTACAATATTATTGATAATGTCCTTAACTTTGTGGAGGCACCTTTTGGTAATACACCTATTGGATCTACTACTAATCCTCCAGATGAAAGAGATTTCGTAGGAATTACCACAAGTTCTACTTTCCAAGGTAGATCATTCATAAGATCTGGAATATCAGGTAGTTCCAATGATTCATATAGTCGAAATTATGTTTTTGATAATATAAACGATAAGTTTAATGGAACAACAAAAGATTTTACGCTGAAACAATCTGGTTCAAATATAACTGGCATTGAAAATGAAAATGCTGTTGTTTTGATTAATGATATCTTCCAAGTTCCATCGACTCTTGGAGATTATACTCTATCAGAATCTTCAGGAATCACCACTGTTTCATTTAATGGAAGTTCACCACAAACTCCTCTTGGACCGGACGTTGGTATATCAAGTTTTCCTAAAGGTGGAATAATCGTATCCGTTGGTTCAACTGAAGGATTTGGATATCAACCTCTAATATCTGCTGGTGGAACAGCAATCATCTCTGGATTTGGAACTATATCTTCCATTAGTATTGGTAATACTGGATCTGGATATAGATCTGGGATTCAGACCGTTAATGTTGGTGTTGGAACTTCCAGCACTGGAACTGGTAATATACAATTTGTTGGAGTTGCCACTATCAGTAACGGTCATATTACAGGAGTCGCCATTACAAATCCTGGTGTTGGTTTCACACATACAAATCAACCATTTGTGGTATTTGATGATCCTTTATCATATTCTGATATGCGACTATTCTATAGTTCTTCTTCTATCGCTGGAGTCGGCACTGAAGCAACTATCGATGTTGTTGTTGGAAATGGATCAAGTGTAATTGATTTTGAAATTAAAAATACTGGTTATGGATATAGAGATGGTGCAATTTTAACTGTTGCTATTGGGGGAACGACAGGGATTCCAACCACATCATCTTTCTCTGGAAATGAGTTTCAAATTACTGTCAATGAAATTTCAGATGATAAGTTTTCAGGATGGTCAGTTGGAACTTTACAGTTACTTGATAATATTGAAGTTCTTATTGATGGTGTAAGAAAAGACTTCCCTCTTAAAATAAATGGAGCAGTTACTTCTATTGTTGCTTCTCCAGGTTCCAAAATTAACGTTCAGGATATACTAATTATTTTTGTTAACGATATTTTACAGGAACCAGGTGTTGGATATGAGTTTAGTGGAGGAAGTACTTTAACATTTACTGAACCACTAAAAATTGGTGACACTGTTAGTATTCTATTTTACAAAGGAAATGGTGATACTGATGTTAGATTTGAAGATATTATTGAAACTGTTACAAAAGGCGATACCTTACAACTTCAGTATATTCCAGAAACACAAACTCCAAATCTTGATGAGGAAAAAAGAAGTGTTCTTGACCTCATTTCAACTGGTAATGTAGTTACAAATCCATATGATGGACCTGGATTGACAAACGATGTAACTTTAGAGAGAAGAGTTATTTGGTGTAGACAAACTGAAGATAAAATTATTAATGGTATTCCTACAGGTAAAGATAGAGAAATTTATGAACCTGTTATTAATCCTACTTCCTACATAATCAAAAATGTTGGAATAGGTTCCACTGTAGTATATGTTGATACACTAAGACCTCTGTTCAATCCTCAAAATGAAGCAGCAGATTTAACACATCAAGACAAAATTACATTTATTCCTCAGGAATCAAAGGTTGGCGCATCTGCAACAGCTGTTGTTTCTGGATTTGGAACAATCTCCTCTGTAGTCATATCTGATGGTGGTGTTGGGTATACAACTGCTACTGTAAGTTTTGGTTATACTTCCGAATCTAGAGCGTTTGGTACAGTTACCATAAGTGCTGGTGGAACTGTGACAGGTGTTGCGATTACTTCACCTGGAGTCGGTTATACATATACAAGTACACCTACAGTTCTTATTTCTCCTCCAGGACATACTGAAGAAGAATGTAATGTAGTTAATTATTTTGGTGATAATTGCACCATAGTTGGATTTGGAACTACTGCTGGACCAAAATTAATCTTTGATATACATGTTCCCTATGACTCTTTCCTTAGAAACTCCGTCGTTGCAGGAACTGCAGTAACAATCTCTTCTATTCAAGCAAATGATTATTTTATAATCAGAAACTCTAATGTTGGAGTTGGATCTACTTTTGTAGACGGAATATATGAAGTTGCTAGTGAAGAAACTTTTACAAGAGATGTTGTTGGGATATCTACAATGGTCAAGAGATTATTTGTAGATGCAACTAGTGTTCCATCTGGATTTACTGGAATCACAACTTCCGATGGTGGTATTGGTGATTTTAGTTGGGGAAGAATTGATCTCAGTGTAAGATCTGCACTAAAGACTTACACTGCATATACTTCAGGTATAACTACTTCAACAAGGGTCGTTAGATCTAATTTCTTGAAGTCCAAAAATTATACAGCAAACTCCTGATAAATAAAGAAAAACTAGCGTCAAATGGCTGCCATTATAACCGATCAGATTAGGATATTAAACGCCAAGAATTTTGTTGCTGGGGTATCTAACTCTAGCAACTCATATTATTCTTTTGTCGCGTTACCTAATCCCACAGATTATCAAACTGATTGGGATAACAGTCCCCCTGCACCTAAAGATAACTTTGATCAAGAGAATGACTATTGGGATACAATGGTCGCTCTTAAAAAAATTAATACTTCTGATGCAAATCAAGTAGTTTCAAAAAGATCTTGGAGTTCTGGAACTACGTATGACATGTATCGTCACGACTATAGTAGAGTTAACACAGCTAAGATCTCTGGTTCAACGTCATTATATCTTTCAAACTATTTTGTAATGAATAGTGACTTCAGAGTGTATATCTGCTTACAAAATGGAACAGATCCTGATAATCCTTCTGGGAAAGCATCTTTGGATGAACCAGATTTTGTCGATTTAGAACCAAGAAGTGCAGGCACTAGTGGTGATGGTTATATTTGGAAATATCTTTATACTATTAAACCAAGTGAAGTTGTAAAATTTGAATCTACTCAGTATATGCCAGTCCCCAGAGACTGGTCAACTTCAACTGATAATGCAGCAGTAAGAGACAATGCTGTTGATGGAAGCATTAAAATTGTAACTATTACTAATCGTGGTGCTGGCTTAGGGACTGCTAATGTAACTTACACCGGTGTTCCAATTAAGGGAGATGGAACTGGTGCAGAGTGTACTATTGTTATTGATGGTAATCAACAATTAGGTCAAGTTATTGTATCTAACCAAGGATCTGGTTATACTTACGGCAATGTTGATTTGGTCGCTGGCGGAGTTCCAACAGGAACTACTAGACCAACTTTAGATGTAATTATTCCTCCTCAAGGAGGACATGGTGCAGATATATACAGAGAGTTGGGAGCATATAATGTTCTTTTATATTCTAGAATTGAAAACGATAATGAAAATCCAGATTTTATAACTGGAAATCAAATTGCTAGAATTGGAGTCGTTGAAAATCCAGAACAGTTTGGATCATCTTCTATTTTGACATTGGACAAAGCATCTGCAGTTGGTGCCCTTAGATTAGTTGGAACAGGATATAGCACTGCAACTTTTACAGCAGACTCTTACTTTGTCCAAACAGTTGGAACTGGTGTGACTGCTGTAGGTAGAGTTGTTAGTTATGATCAGACCACTGGAGTTTTGAAGTTTTGGCAAGATAGAAGTTTGGCCGGGTTTAATACAGTTGGAACCGCTCAAACTCAACCTCAATATGGATTTGAGTTACAGGAGTTTACATCTACACCTTCAGGAAGTGGTAGTTTAACAATTACACCTTCTTCTGGGTCTAACTTAACTATTGATTCCAACTTTACTGGTATATCTACCATAATAAATAATCGTACATACTATCTTGGTCAGAGTTTTACGAATGGTATTGCCAATCCTGAGGTGAAAAAGCACTCTGGAAATATTATCTACGTTGACAATAGACCATCTATTACCAGATCGTCGAACCAAAAGGAAGACATAAAAGTTATTTTGCAGTTCTAAAAAATTATGCCACAGCAGACGAATCTTAACGTAGCGCCATATTTTGACGATTTTGATCCCGCTAACGATTACCACAAGGTATTATTTAAACCTGGTTATCCTGTTCAGGCAAGGGAATTAACTTCCTTACAATCAATCCTGCAAAATCAGATTGAACGATTTGGGCAACACTTCTTTAAAGAAGGGTCTAAAGTAATTCCTGGAAATACTTCTTATACTAGATTGTATTATGCAATCCAGTTAGAAAATAACTTCCAAGGGGTTCCTGTATCTGCATACGTGGATCAACTAATCGGAACAAAGATAACTGGACTCAGATCTGGTGTAACTGCTGTTGTTGATAGCGTTGTTTTACCAGAAGATGCTGAAAATGGCAATTTGATTCTTTATATTAATTACTTAGGATCTAGTACAACTAATAATTCAACGCAAACTTTCTTTGATGCAGAAACTTTAACCTGCAATGAAATAATAATTTCTGGACTACTTGGAAATACAACCATTCCTGTTGGAGCTCCTTTTGCAAGCACTTTGGTCGCCAACGCTGCTGGCACTGGTTCTGCATTTTCTGTAGATTCTGGTGTTTATTTTGTAAGGGGCAATTTTATCAATGTAAGTAAAGAGACTTTGATCCTAGATCAACTAAGTAATACTTCAACTTATAGAATTGGATTCTTTGTCGAAGAAGAAGTTATTACAGCAGATTTAGATGAGAGTCTTAATGACAACTCTCAAGGTTTTAACAACTTTGCTGCTCCTGGTGCTGATAGACTTAAAATTAGTTTAAGTTTATTTAAAAAACCTTTAGATGATTTTGCTGATGATAATTTTATCTTACTTGCAACGGTAATCGACGGAATTCTTCAAGAAACTTCGACTAGAAAAGGTGATCTTGGCGGAGGTCCTGGTTATCTCGATGTTCGAGATATGATGGCTAGGAGAACTTTTGATGAATCAGGAGATTATTATGTAAGACCATTTGATGTTTCTATAGTAGAAGCTTTAAATGACCAACTTGGAAATAATGGAATATTTAATGCTGGTCAATTTACTCCTGGTGGAGTAACACCAACTGATAATCTTGCACTTTATAAGTTTTCTCCCGGAAAGGCGTTTGTAAAGGGATATGAAATTGAAACTCTTAATACTACTTTTATTGATGTAGATAAACCAAGAACTACAAAAACTTTAAAAAATCAAAACTTTGTTTATAATACAGGTGCGACCTTTAAAGTAAATAGTGTTTACAGGGCACCTACGATTGGAGTCGGAAATACTTATGTTGTAAGTTTGAGAGACCAGAGAGTTGGTGTTAACTCAGAGACTGCTCCTGGAAAAGAAATTGGTCTTGCAAGAGTATATGACTTTACTTTAGAATCTGGAACTTATAGTGCTACTAATGCAAACACAAATCAATGGGATATTTCTCTTTATGATGTACAGACTACAACTGAATTAACTTTAAATCAAGCACATACTTTATCTATTCCTACCTTTGTAAAAGGTAACTCTAGTGGTGCTACTGGGTTTTTAAGACACTCTGTAAACGCAGGGACAGCAGTAACTGTTTATGAAACTAACGGAACCTTCATTAATAATGAAAGACTTTCCTTTAACGGAACTGAGAATGGAAGAATTGCCATTGCTGTAACAGAAAATAAAATTTCAAACATCAAATCTATTTTTGGTTCCTCAAACACTTTAGATTTAGCAGATGGAATTACTGGAGTTAATACTTTTAGTGCCAATATCCTACAAGAAAATAAATTTACAGTAGGTATTGCTACAATTAGTCCTAAATCTGGTGGTGTCAGCACGATTACTAGTTCCAATGCTTTGTTCCCAGGAACAGTTGTTAAGGAAAATGATTTAATCAAATATACTGATACTACCGCAGGATTAACAGAGGATCCTATTATCGCTAGAGTTACTAACGTAGCAACCTCTGGCGTTGCCATTGAAGGTGTTGCTACTGTTTCTGGAATCGCTAGTGGATTTTTACCAGCAACAACTTTAAGTGTCACTGACCTGCAAGTTCTTACATCAGAACTTGCCGACTCATCTGATAATACTTTATTCACTCCTTGCCCCAAACCAAACGTAGCAGGTGTAGATCTTTCCGAAACTATATTTACTATCAAAAAAACATTTAGTGTTGATATTACTAGCAATCAACTTTCTGTTGCTGTATCTGCAGGACCTAATGAGACTTTCCTTCCCTTTGATGATGAAAGATATATTCTTATTAGATCTGATGGAGTAACTGAGCAATTAACTTCAGACAGATTTGAGTTTGCTGGAGATGCCAAATCTTTACAAATTAGAAATCTGGGAACTAACGATACTGGTGCAACTTTAATTGCAACCTTAAGAAAAAGAAGTCCAACATCGAAGGTTAAAATTAAAAATAGAATCAAATCTATTATCGTTGATAAATCAAGACTAGAGGGATCTGGAATTGGAACAACGACACTCAACAACGGTCTAACTCATGGTAATTTTCCTTTTGGAACCAGAGTTGAAGATGAAGTAATTTCTTTGAATTCTCCAGATATCATTTCTATTCAAGGAATCTTTGAATCTGCAGATACGACCACTGCTTCTGCGCCAAAAGTGTCTTTACTTAATATAATCAGTCCATCCACTACAACTGCTGATATATTGATTGGAGAAAAAGTAGTAGGTGAAACAAGTGGTTCTATTGCTCTTGTTGCTGAGATTGTAAACGCATCTACTATTTCTTTCATTTACAAAAATGAATCTGTATTCGTTGAGGGTGAGACTATTACATTTGATGAATCTAATATTACCGCTAGAGTTTCTGTATTAGACACGCCTAGTTTTAATATCTCCTCAAACTACATCTTTAATACAGGACAGGAAGAAACAATTTATTCACATGGAAGCATAAAGAGAAAAGCAAAAAATTCTCCACCTGTGAAGCAACTAAAAGTTTACTTTACATCTGCTTCTTTTGAATCCACTGATAATGGAGATATTATAACCGTTGAATCTTACAAAAATTTCGATTATTCTAAAGACATCAAAACAATCAACAACTTTAGAAACAGTGATATCATTGATTTAAGACCAAGAGTTTCCGAATATACTGTTGCGGAAGATGTAAGGTCTCCTCTTGAGTTTGCTGGAAGAGTATTTAATGGTGCAGGACAATCTGTGCAGAATATATTATCATCCGATGAACAAATAACTGCTGATATCGCGTATTATCAAGGTAGAATTGATAAAGTATTTCTTACTAAAGACGGAAGTTTCCAGGTTGTTTATGGTGTACCTTCTGATGATCCAGTAAATCCAAATCCCATTGATGATGCACTTGAAATTTGCACCGTAGAGTTACCCCCATATTTGTTTAATGTTCAAGACGCAAAACTTGCATTTAATCAATATAAAAGATATCGTATGCAAGATATCAAAAAACTTGAAGATAGAATTAAAAGTCTTGAATTTTATACCACGCTTTCTTTACTAGAAAAAGAAACCGCGAACTTGTTTATCGCTGACTCTGAGGGTTTGAATAGATTTAAGTCTGGTTTCTTTGTTGATAATTTCTCAGGATTTTTAGCACAAGAAGATACTAAAGCTAACATAAACAATTCTATTGATAGAAGCAATAGTGAACTAAGACCAAGGCATTATACTAATGCTGTTGACATGATTCTTGGACCTGTTGTTGGTAGAGATCCAAATGCGGACTCTAGCACAACTCCTATTGAAGGTAATAATGTTAGAATCGGTGATGATGTGTTGACTCTTGATTATGCCGAGGTCTCATACATAACTCAAGCATTCGCAACTAGAACTGAGAGCGTTACTCCTTTCCTGATAAGTTTCTGGAACGGCACCATGGAGTTAACTCCTGCAACTGATAGTTGGGTTGATACAACCCGTTTAGAAGCGAAAATCATTCAGCAAGAAGGTAACTATACACAAGCTTATGATGAGTTAGTTGCTGCAGGAAGACTTGACCCTCAAAATGGATTTGGACCTATTATTTGGGATTCTTGGGAAACCAACTGGGGTGGAATTACTGAAGAAACCACTACAAGGACTAGAAGCACTAATGGTGGTCCTAACACTATTCATCGTCAGGGACCAGGTGGTAGAAGCAGAACAAGAACAGAAAGAAGAACCGTAACTGATTCAGTTGTTGAAGAAACATTTGTAACTAGAACTCAATCAGGTGTTCAATCCAGAAATGGAACACGATCTATTATCACTGAGCAATTTGATACTAGTTCTATTGGTGACAGGGTTGTAAGTAGAGATCTTATTGCAACTATGAGATCTAGAAATATTGAATTTGTTTCTAAGAAAATGAAACCACTTACAAGAATGTATGGTTTCTTTGATGGAGTAGATGTTACCAAGTATTGTGTACCCAAACTCCTTGAAATTTCAATGACCAGTGGAACATTCCAGGTTGGAGAAACTGTGGAGGGTAGGATTGTAAGAACAGGTCTTTCTGATCCTACTAGTGCTGCACCTCGTATTACATTTAGAGCTGCACAAATAAATCATAGAGAGGGTGGATATGACGCCCCCACTAAAACATTCCGCCAAAATCCCTATACAAATCGACCACTTTCTAATAATTATTCATCAACTTCAAATATTTTAAATGTTGATACGCTTTCTCTATCAGAGCAAGCACAAGGAGAGTTCTTTGGATATGTTCAAACTGGAATGGTATTTGTAGGAAAAACTAGTGGAGCACAAGCAACTCTAACTGATGTAAGACTTATCTCAGACCTTTCCGCAACTATTATCGGAAGTCTCTTTATTCCTGATCCTAATAATGTCAACTTCCCCAAATTTGAAACAGGAACTAAAGCATTTACGTTGCTGAATGATCCTGATAATAATCAAGATGCTGCAACCACTATCGCTGAAGAGAATTTCACATCTTCAGGAACTTTAGAAACAATTCAAGAAAATATTCTTTCTGTTAGAAATGCCAGAATTGAACAAAAGAGAGAGTTCCAAGAAAGAAACGTGGAACAATCTCTTGGAACTGAACTTGTTAGGTCCAATACCACTACACGAGAAAGGACTCAAACGATTGTTACTTGGTATGATCCACTTGCACAATCCTTCTTAGTAGAAGATGAAACTGGAGTGTTTATAACAAGTTGCGACGTGTTCTTTAGAACAGTTGATGACATGGACATTCCTGTGGTCTTCCAAATAAGATCTATGGTAAATGGTGTTCCAAGTACCAAAGTCTTACCTGGTTCTGAAATTGTCTTAGATCCATCTGATATTTCAATTTCTTCGGATGGGTCGATAGCTACAAATGTTCAATTTAAAGCGCCTGTCTATGTTGAAGGGGGCACCGAATATGCAATATGCTTAGCATCTAACTCTACTAAGTATTCAGTTTATATCTCTAGAATCGGTGAGAACGATCTATTATCAGATACATTTATTTCTAATCAACCTTATCTTGGATCATTGTTCAAGTCTCAGAACAACACAACATGGGAACCAAGTCAATGGGAAGATCTTAAGTTTACTCTTTACAGAGCAGACTTTGTTGGAAGTGGAAGTGTCGAGTTCTATAGTCCAGAACTTACACAAGGAAATGCTCAGGTTGCTAAGTTACTTCCTGATCCTATTTCTATCTCAGCTAAGAAAATTAGAGTTGGTCTTGGAACCACCGTTGCAGACGCAGGGTACGAAATAGGTAATACATTCTTCCAAAATGGAACTAATGCTACGGGTGATTTAGTTGGTACTGCTGGATCAGCAACAGGACAGATGGGAGTATCTAACGCTGGTCTAGGATATATTCCTGACAGTGGTTCTCAAACATACGCTGGTGTCAATCTGGTTACCCTGACCGGAAGTGGTAGAGGTGCAACTGCAGAAATCAGTATTCTAAATGGAAGTGTTGTTTCTAATGGAGCAACTATTACTTCAGGTGGATCTGGATATCAAATTGGCGACGTTCTTGGAATCACTACTTTGGGTAGCAATTCGGTCGGTAGAGACGCTAAACTTACGGTGACTGGAATTGGTGTTACCAATGAACTTATTCTTGATAATGTTCAAGGTAACTTTGTTGTTGGTGGTGGCAACTCAATGAGATACTTTAATAGTGTGGGAGTTGCTCAAACATTAAATAATGATCTTCCAGCTGCTCCGGGTGGAGATGTTCAGATTGCATCTATCATTACTATTAATGATGGTTTGCATATGAACGTTGAGCATACAAACCATGGAGGTTATTTCACTGAGAACAATGTCAAACTTTCTGGCATTAAACCTGATATTAAACCAACCACACTTACAGCAGCATATCAATCAGATTCTACAGATGGAATAACTGTTGGACTTGGAGCAACATTCACCTCCTTTGAGGGTGTTGGAGTTGGAACTACTAATGTTGGTTTAATCTTGATCGAAGATGAAATTATTCAGTACACCAATGTATCTGGTAACACAATCGGTGGAAACATTGTTAGAGGACCTAATCCCAAATCATATCCAATAGGAACTCCTGTATTTAAGTATGAACTGGGTGGAATAAGTCTTGATCGCATTAATACGACTCATTCATTGAGTAATGTCACTGAAGCAGATCCATTTACATTTGATTCATATAAAGTTAAAATTGATGTAAGTGCCAATACTGGAAATGCTAGAAATACTGATGTTGGATTCCCTCAACTTCAATTCAATCGTAGTAAAACTATTGGTGGTGCTAATGTAAGAGCAACTCAAAATATGCCTTTTGAACTAATCACTCCAAATGTTCATAATCTGACAGTTCCTGGAACAACAATAACTGGTGAAATCAGAACAACAACTGCTAAGAGTTTCAGTGGAACTGAAGTCCCATTCCAAAATGCCGGATTTAGTGATCTTGTAATTAATCAGAAAAACTACTTTGATACTCCAAGAATGATAGCATCTAAAGTTAATGAAGATGCTTACCTAACAACAGTACCAGGTTCTAAATCAATGAATATGAGACTGTTCTTAAATAGTTTGGACTCAAGAGTTTCTCCAGTCATTGATACTCAAAGAGTAAATGCTGTTCTTACATCTAATAGAATTAATGATGTGATTACTGATTATGCAACTGATCCTAGAGTTGATAGCATTGAAGAAGATCCCACAGCATTCCAATATATTTCTAAAGAGATTGTACTAGAGAATTCTGCATCCTCTCTGAAGATTATCCTTGCTGCCCACGTTAATATTGATGCGGATATTAGAGCGTTCTATTCAGTTGGAAAAACTCCTGGAACAGAACCAACATTCTCACCTTTCCCAGGTTTCTCCAATCTTAATATCAGAGGTGAGGTAATTGCTCCTGAGAATAATAATGGTCAACCAGACTCATTTGTAGTAAAATCTAGTAGTCTGGTGCATAGTGCTGATTTGGCAGATTATAGAG